>ODAI014558553.1_pt1 | contig 30272 bp, 27 predicted proteins | sample 1539321 | NCBI WGS metagenome assembly ODAI01 (sample SAMN02144231, study PRJEB22623) | gut metagenome | biome: sheep rumen | host: Ovis aries | place: New Zealand
CCAGTCGAGCTCGTATCCTACCGACGAGAACAATGCCGCCATATTCTCCATGAAGAAGTTGTAGTATTTGAATACGGCAAGGATGAACAGATTCAACACGATGTTCGAAGCACTGACAGCCTGCTGCCGACGGCGATTGCCCTCCCACTTCTCCAACAGTATGCCGCTCAGGTAGCTGCAAAGTGACGTGAAGGCAATGAGAATCAAGAAACGCCAGTCCCACCATCCGTAGAACACATAGCTGGCAGCAACCACAAACAGATTTTGCGTACGGCGCCGACGGAAGACAAACCAATAGAGCAGAAACACTATCGGCAGGAATAAAAGGAACTCTAATGAATTAAACAGCATCTGTATCTTGATTGTATGTTGTTGACAAGATTCGTTTTTTTTCTTTTAACATGCAAAGGTACTCAAAAAATTTAAGCTAAAGGCAGAAAATAACAAAAAAAATTGTAACTTTGCAGCCAAATTAAATAAAAGAACACAATATGTCATATTTTTTTTCATCAGAATCAGTTTCTGAGGGACATCCTGACAAAGTAGCAGATCAGATTTCCGATGCTATATTAGACCAGTTCCTTGCTTACGACGATAAGGCACGCGTAGCATGTGAGACATTCGTCACCACTGGTCAGGTAGTTATTATGGGAGAGGTACGCAGCGATGTTTATATCGACTTGCAGACCATCGCACGAAATACCATAAAGAAAATAGGATATACTAAAGCCGAATACCAATTCGACGGCGATTCGTGCGGAATTCTCAGTGCCATCCACGAACAGAGTGACGACATCAACCGTGGCGTGGATCGTGAAGATGACGAAGATCAGGGAGCCGGCGATCAGGGCATGATGTTCGGCTATGCCACCAATGAGACAGAAAGTTACATGCCCGTAAGTCTCTTTTTGGCCCATCTCATCATGAGCACTCTGGCTGAAATAAGAAAGGAAGGAGCGGTCATGACATATCTGCGTCCCGACTCAAAGAGCCAGGTAACCGTACAATACAGCGATGCCGGAATACCGGAGCGCATCGACACCATAGTTGTCTCAACTCAGCACGACGAGTTCGATACCGACGAGAAAATGCTTGAGAAAATCCGTCACGATGTAATCAACATACTCATGCCGAGAGTTAAGGAGCACATACACAGCAAGAAGGTGCTGTCGCTCTTCGGAGACGACATCAAATACTTCGTCAACCCTACCGGCAAATTCGTAATAGGCGGCCCACATGGCGACACCGGACTGACAGGCCGCAAGATAATCGTTGACACTTACGGTGGAAAGGGCGCCCACGGAGGCGGAGCCTTCAGCGGCAAGGACTCGTCTAAGGTTGACCGTTCGGCAGCCTACGCCGCACGCCATATTGCCAAGAATCTTGTGGCGGCAGGCGTTGCCGACGAGATTCTGGTACAGGTGGCATACGCCATTGGAGTGGCAAAGCCGATGAACATCTACGTGAATACATACGGCAGGAGCAACGTAGGCATCACCGATGCTGAGATTGCAGCAAAGGTAGAGAATCTTTTCGACTTACGCCCAAAGGCAATCGAGCGCACCCTTAAGCTGCGCCAGCCCATGTACAGCGAGACCGCCGCCTACGGCCACATGGGACGCGAGTCCAAGACCGTCAGAAAAACCTTCACGAGCCACTATCACGAAGCAAAGACTATAGACGTGGAACTCTTCACATGGGAGAAGCTCGACAGAGTGGACGACATCAAGCGCGAATTTGGTATTTAAACAGTATCATCCACAGTCATGATGTTGCCGCAGGACACTATAACAGCAACAGCCGTAGCGACCGACGATGAAGCTTCAGCACCTCTTGCGACGGACAAGGCTACGGTAAGTGGGACACTGACTCCTTACAAGGTACTGCGGTCACTCCCCAACGACGCGACTCCGGCACAGCAGGACTCTGCCATACAGGCGGCATTCCAGCCCAACGAGATTCACTACAGCTTACGTCCCGACACGCTACACATACCTGGACACGGAGTTGGCAAGAGCTTGAAAGAAGTCAACCTGCCGCAATACTACCGCGAGTCGTTCTTCTCAAACGACTCGCTGCTCCATCCGGAACTCAGCGGCGGACGTTATGGTCTGGCAGGCGACCCCGTGCCTTATACCATACGCAACGACGACCTCATATCAAGCTTCATTATAGGATGCATATTACTGGTAATTGTGTTTGTGGCACAGTCAAAACAGTTCATGCGTCGGCAGACAAAACATTTCTTCCATCCGCAACACTCCGAAGGCATAACGGTCATCAACGAGACGTCAACAGAGATAAGGGCTCAGCTGTTCCTTACACTTCTCACATCGCTACAACTCGGACTCATCGCATACATATATACAAAGGAATATGTAGGCCAAACATTCGCCATACAATCCGAATACCAGATGATAGGCATCTTCTGGGCTATCATTGTAGGATATTTTGCGACAAAATTGCTTGCCTATAACATTGTCAACAAAACCTTCTTCGACGATAAATCGTGTTTACAATGGAACAAGACGCTGATGTTCATCACATCGGTGGAATGCATATTGCTTTTTCCTGCGCTCTTGATAGAAATATATTTCTCTTTGGAGTTGAAAGACATTGCATATTATTGCGCTTTTGTATTTATTTTCGTTAAAATTCTCTCATTTTACAAGGCTTTTCAAATCTTTTTCGGACAAATTAGTGCCTGTTTACAGTTTTTTTTGTACCTTTGCACCCTCGAAATCACACCCTTGGCTGCGGTCATCGGGATAATAGACATTGTCGGCCAAAATTTGAGGATTAATTTTTAAGACATCTATGACAAAGAAGATTCTGGTTTCACAACCAAAGCCAACAAGCGAGAAGTCACCGTATTTCGCTCTTGCAGAGAAATTCGACGTGGAGTTTGTGTTCCGGCCTTTTATCAAGGTTGAAGGCCTAACCGCACGCGAATTCCGCCAGCAGCGGGTTAATATCCTTGACTACACGGCTATTGTATTCACATCAAGGCACGCCATCGACAACTTCTTCACGCTGGCGAGTGAAATGAGAGTAAACATTCCGGAAGACATGAAGTATTTCTGCGTCACTGAGGCCATCGCACTCTATATCCAGAAATACGTTCTCTACCGAAAGCGTAAGGTGTTCTTCGGAACGACAGGAAAAATCGCTGACCTTATCCCGCAGATGGTAAAGCACAAGACAGAGAAGTATCTCATTCCCATGAGCGACGTCCACAAAGACAATCTGGCAGAAATTCTTGACGCGAAGAAACTTCAGCACAAGGAGTGCATAATGTATCGCACGGTAAGCAACGACTTCACCGACGAGGAGAAAAAAGCATTCGACTATAACATGCTAATATTCTTCAGCCCTTCGGGTATAGAGGCACTACAGAAGAACTTCCCCGACTTCAAGCAGGGTGATATTGCCATTGCGACCTTTGGTCCTGCAACAGCGAAAGCCGTAAAAGATGCCGGACTAAGACTGGACCTTGAAGCTCCGAACGACAAATACCCATCGATGACAGGCGCACTACAGCACTACCTAATCGTAAACAGCGACTAACGGCACCATATATATTAATGTACGCGAACCACACTTTCAAGAAAGGGGAGCGTATCGTCAGCAAGAAACTGATTGAGGAGCTCTTTGGAGGCGAGAAAAGCCGTTCAATGGCTGTATTCCCTCTGCGACTTGTGTATATGCTGGGAGAGCGCAGCGATGGCGAAGAGGCGGCACAGCTACTGATAAGCGTGCCTAAAAGGCACTTCAAAAGAGCAGTAAAGCGCAACAGGGTGAAAAGACAGATAAGAGAGGCATATCGTATGAACAAGGCGATGGTCATGAGTCGAATGGCAGGCAGGCCTGCCACAGAGAAAATTGCAATGGCAATAATCTGGACGGGCAACGAACTCGTATCGACAGAGGAAGTGAGCGAGAAAACAACGAAACTGTTGCAGAGGCTTGCAGAAAAGCTATGAATATTCTGAAGACAGCAGCAGCACTGGTTTCAAAAGTCGTCGTGTGGATAATGTTACTGCCGATAAGATTCTATCAGACATGCATCACACCCTATACCCCTCCTTCATGCCGGTTCACGCCAACTTGTTCGGAATATGCCCGTCAGGCACTCATCAAGCACGGTCCGATAAGGGGACTGGCTCTTGCAATATGGAGAATACTGAGATGCAACCCCTGGGGAGGCTCGGGATACGACCCGGTGCCGTGAAGAGTTAAGAATTAAGAACTAAGAATTAAGAGTAATATAAATGAGAAAGAATTTTGTTGAAGAGCTGAAATGGCGCGGAATGCTGGCACAGATAATGCCTGGCACTGAGGAGGCGCTTCAGAAGGAGATGATCACGGCATACCTGGGTACCGACCCTACTGCCGATTCTCTACACATCGGTCACCTCTGCGGTATCATGATGCTTCGTCATCTTCAGAAGTGTGGTCACAAACCCATCATCCTCGTAGGAGGGGCAACGGGAATGATTGGCGACCCTTCAGGGAAGAGCCAGGAACGTAATCTCCTTAACGACGAGACATTGCGTCACAATCAGGAGTGCATAAAGAAGCAAGTGGCAAAGTTCCTTGACTTCGAGAGTAAGGAAGAGAATGCCGCAGAGATGGTGAACAACTACGACTGGATGAAGGACTTTACCTTCCTTGACTTTGCCCGTGAAGTGGGTAAGCATATCACTGTCAACTACATGATGGCAAAGGAGAGCGTACAGCAACGTCTTAACGGAACGGCTCGCGACGGTCTGTCGTTCACAGAGTTCACCTACCAGTTGCTTCAGGGATACGACTTCCTGTACCTCTACCAGCATAAGGGCGTCAAGCTGCAGCTTGGCGGTAACGACCAATGGGGCAACATGACCACCGGCACTGAGCTCATCCGCCGCACGTTAGGCAACGACGCCGAGTCATATGCCCTAACCTGCCCTCTTATCACCAAGAGCGACGGAAAGAAATTCGGGAAGACCGAGAGCGGAAATATCTGGCTCGACCGCAACCGCACCACTCCGTATAAGTTCTACCAGTTCTGGCTTAATGTGAGCGACGATGATGCCGAGCGCTATATAAAGATTTTCACCAGTCTCGACAAGGAGACCATCGACGGTCTTATCGACGAACATAAGCAGGATCCCGGCCGCAGAGTACTCCAGAAACGCTTGGCAGAAGAAGTGACCGTACTGGTTCACTCTCGCGAAGATCTCGATACTGCAATCGAGGCATCCAGCATTCTTTTCGGCAAAGCGACGAAAGATGCTCTTGAGAAACTCGACGAGCAGACATTCCTCGATGTATTCGACGGTGTTCCTCACTACGAGGTTAGCCGCGACATCCTCGGACAGCCAGCTGTAGAGATTATGACGCAGTCGGCACCGGTATTCCCCTCGAAAGGCGAGATGCGCAAGATGGTGCAAGGAGGAGGGTTCTCACTGAACAAAGAGAAGCTGTCGCAGTTCGACCGTCCCGTCACCGCCGACGACCTTATCGACGGAAAATATCTGCTGGCACAGAAAGGCAAGAAGAACTATTATCTTCTTATCGTGAAATAGTTGGCACAAAATTTGGCGGAAACAGAATTTTTGATTAATTTTGCACCCGCAAAAGAACAGGATTGTCCAATGGTGTAATGGTAGCACAACAGGTTTTGGTTCTGTTTGTGGTGGTTCGAATCCGCCTTGGACAACAGAGAACAGGGATTTGCAATATAAGCGAATCCTTGTTTTTTATTATTTTTTAAGCATTCTTTTTTCACGTTACGTATTATATTTAGTAACTTTGCAGTCTGACTGAAAAGACAAACAAATGAAGACTAATTACGAAATACGCTATGCATCGCATCCTGAGGATGCCAGACACTACGACACCCGACGCCTGCGCCGCGACTTCCTTATCGAACGCTTGTTTGCTGACGACGAGGTGAATATGGTATATTCCATGTACGACCGCATGGTAGTGGGAGGCGCAATGCCCGTAAATGAAGAAATTACCTTAGAGGCTATAGACCCGTTGAAGGCAGAGTTTTTCACCACACGCCGTGAACTGGGCATCTACAATGTAGGTGGCAGCGGCAGTGTGAAAGTTGGCAACGAAATCTTCAAACTTGATTTCAAGGAGGCTCTCTATGTTGGCCGTGGCGACCGCAATGTCGTGTTCTGTTCCGACGACAAGGCTCATCCTGCAAAGTTCTATTTTAACTCCACCACGGCTCACTGTGCATTTCCGAGTCGCAAGATAACCAAGGCCGAAGCAGTCGTAGCTCACATGGGAAGTCTGGAGATGTCTAACGAACGTAACATCAACAAGATGATTGTCAATCAGGTACTTCCCACATGCCAGCTTCAGATGGGAATGACCGAGCTTGCCCCAGGCTCTGTATGGAACACTATGCCAGCGCATGTCCACAGCCGGCGAATGGAAGCATACTTCTACTTCGAGCTGCCAACCGATCAGGCCGTCTGCCATTTCATGGGCGAGCCACAGGAAACTCGCCATATATGGATGAAAGGCGAACAGGCGGTCTTGTCGCCGGAATGGAGCATCCACTCAGCCGCTGCTACACATAATTACACATTCATCTGGGGAATGGGAGGCGAGAACCTCGACTATGGCGACCAGGATTTCTCGAAGATAACAGAACTTATGTAAGAACTATAAGGGATATTAGAACTAAAATTTAAAAATTAACGACTATGGCAAATCCATTTTCACTGGAAGGAAAGAACGCCTGGATCACAGGCGCATCCTATGGTATTGGTTTCAACATTGCTAAGGCATTTGTTGCAGCAGGTATTAAGAACATCATCTTCAACGACATCAACGAGGCAGCCCTTGAGCGCGGTCTTACCAACTACAAGGAGGCCGGTATCGAGAACGTTCACGGCTATGTGTGCGACGTTACCGACGAGAATGCCGTGAAAGCCCTTGTTGAGAAGATTCACGCTGAAGTTGGACAGATAGACATCCTCGTAAACAACGCCGGCATCATCAAGCGCATCCCCATGCACGAGATGAAGCGTGCAGAGTTCCAGCAGGTAATCGACGTTGACCTCGTAGCACCCTATATCGTCAGTGCAGCTGTCATCCCCGAGATGATGGAACGCAAAGAAGGCAAGATTATAAACATCTGTTCAATGATGTCGGAACTCGGACGCGAGACCGTTTCCGCCTATGCTGCCGCCAAGGGTGGTCTGAAGATGCTCACACGCAACATCTGCTCAGAGTATGGCGAGTATAACATCCAGTGCAACGGTATCGGTCCGGGCTATATCGCTACACCTCAGACAGCACCTCTGCGCGAGCGTCAGCCCGACGGCAGCCGCCATCCTTTCGACTCGTTCATCTGTGCAAAGACCCCTGCCGGACGCTGGCTCGATCCATCCGAGCTTGGAGGCCCGGCTGTATTCCTTGCATCTCATGCTTCTGATGCCGTTAACGGTCATATACTATATGTTGACGGCGGCATTCTCGCATACATCGGCAAGCAGCCTAAATAATCATAACACAATCAAAAAAAGAGAGGCGTTTGACAACACCTCTCTTTTTTGATTTTAATTTTACAATATAATTAGTTTATTGCGTCAGCTAACTCAGCACCGGCCTTGAACTTTGCAACCTTCTTTGCAGCAATTGTAATCTTCTGCTTTGTCGAAGGATTGATTCCCTCACGTGCAGGACGCTCATTAACACTGAATGTACCGAAACCTACAAGAGCTATTTTGTCACCTGCCACGAGAGCATCCTTGATAGCTGCTGTTGTTGCATCGAGAGCTTTCTTTGCATCAGCCTTGCTCAAACCGGCACCTGCTGCAATCTTTTCAATTAATTCTGACTTGTTCATAATTTTACATTTTTTGAGTTAATAATAATTACTTTTATCTCATTTTTTGATTTTATGCCGCAAATATAGGTGAAAGAATTCACAAAACAAACAAAAAACCGAAAAAAATGACTTTTTTTATGAAAAAAACTTCATTCAAGCCTCATTTTGTGTCGAAAGAAAGATATTTTTCGTAATTTTGCACGCGAAATAAGGATAAAGTGTCCAAACACGAAAGAGTACAGTCATTTATATGAATAGAATACCGACTATAACAAAAAATCTGCTCATCATCAATGTAATCGTCTTTATGGCGAGTGCAGTGCTTGAGATGCGTGGAATAGACATTGCAGCCATCGGCGGTCTTCACTTCTTCATGGCCGAGAACTATCATCTTTACCAGTTCGTGACCTACATGTTCCTCCACGGAGGCTTTACACATATATTATTCAATATGTTTGCCCTCTGGATGTTCGGATGTGTAATTGAAAATGTATGGGGACCGAAGAAATTTCTTTTTTATTACATTTCATGCGGCATCGGAGCCGGTATAATTCAGCAGATAGCACAGTTTGTACAATTCTACCTCAATGTCTCAGCCCAGTATCCTGAGCTCCCTTTTATCGAAGTCTTTGAAATAGGCAGGCAAGTGTCGTCGCAGCTCAACGGATGGACAACCATCGGAGCCTCCGGCGCAGTATATGCCATCCTTCTTGCCTTTGGCATGATATTCCCCAACGAGCGCATATTCATCTTCCCACTTCCGATACCAATAAAGGCTAAATGGTTCGTGATGTTCTATGCTGCCGTAGAACTCTTCTCCGCCCTTGGCAGCCCTGGCGACGGTGTTGCCCACACCGCCCACCTCGGAGGCATGCTTTTTGGTTTCCTCATAATCAGATACTGGAACCGCCACTCCGTCACCGACTTCAACATCAACGGCGGACGTCAGTTCTTCGACAACCTGAAACATAATTTCGAGCGTCGTCGAAGCGGCAGCCGTCGCGACGAAGACCCCACACGCCATGAGACAGACTGGGAGTACAACGAGCGCAAAAAAGCCAATCAGGAGGAGATAGACCGCATCCTCGACAAGATACGCAAGAGCGGATACGACAGTCTTACAAAAGAGGAGAAGCGTACCCTTTTCGAAAACCGCAACTGACATCGCTACGGTAATGTTCGCCCAACTGAAGTCGTTCACCCTCCGACTGATTGCCGGAGCCAATGCCGCCACGGTAGTACTGACCGTATTCTCTGGCTATGCTGACTATATCAGCCCTGCCGACTATCCTCTGTTGTCGCTTGCAGGAATGGGATTTCCGCTGCTCCTTGTCGTCAACTTCTTGTTTCTGTTCTTCTGGCTCACCATCAAGTGGAAATACACTATTATACCCATCGCCGGTCTCATCTGTTGCTATCTTCCCATAGCCACTTATCTACCCTTTAACTACAAGAGCACGATTCCCGACGATGCCGTCAAGGTGATGACCTTCAATGTCGAGGCATACTCCGGACAGCCGTTTCTCAACGACGGTTTTGAACACGTTCTCAACTATATCAAGGAGCAGAATGCCGACATAGTGTGCCTGCAGGAAGCCATAGACACACACCAGAACTCAATCAAACGGTTCGACAGCCTCTATGCATATATTGACACCACCCTGGTGAGCAAGAGCACAAAAGAGGGTCTGCTTAATTATGTCGGCATTCTGTCGCGCTTCCCTATATTAAAGAAAGAGCGGATATATTATGAATCTGCAGCCAACGGCAGTGTTGCCTACTGGCTGCAGATGCGCGACGACACTGTCATTGTCATCAACAACCACCTCGAAAGCAACCACCTCTCGTTGAAAGACCGCACCAAATACAAGGAAATCATCAAAGGCAACCTCGATGGCGACAGTGCAAAAGAAGAGTCGGCATTCATCCTTGGCAAACTGATGTCTGCCGCAAAAACCCGCAGCAGCCAAGCCGACTCCGTACACAAGTACATCGACTCTTTCAGCCGCTACCCGATAATTGTATGCGGCGACTTCAACGACACCCCCATCTCATACACCCGTCGAACCATTGCCCGAGGTCTCACCGACTGTTTCTGCGAGAGCGGACGCGGGCTCGGTTTGTCATATAATCAGAAGGGATTTAATTTCCGGATCGACCACATGATGGTATCTCATCACTTCACTCCCATGAATGCATATGTTGACAATAAAATCGAAATAAGCGACCATTATCCGCTGATTTGTTGGCTAAAAAACAACGAATTGCATTAAAAATGTGTGAAAATCCCGAAATAATTTCTGAAAATGTAAATAATTCATTATATTTGCACGCTAAAATGGGCATAAAAATAAGAAATAACAACAAATAATATCACAAACAAAAATGCAAAACAAAGGAATTGTAAAAGTAATTGCACTTCTGCTCACACTCGTGTGCTGCTTCTACCTCTCCTTCTCATTCGTGACTCGCCACTACGAGAGTAAGGCAGCCGCCATGGACGAGAAAGCAGGTCAGGAGTATCTCGATTCCATCATGAACGAGAAAGTGTATCTCGGTGTCTATTCTCTGAAGCAGTGCCGGGAAATGGAGATTGGCCTTGGTCTTGACCTTAAAGGCGGTATGAACGTTATTCTCGAGGTGTCAGTACCCGATGTTATCGATGTGCTTGCCGACCACAAGAACGATGCAGCCTACAAAAAAGCTCTTGCCGATGCCAAGGTGGAAGAGGAAACCAGTCAGGCAGAGTTTATCGACCTGTTCATCAAGCACTGGAAGAAGAACGGCAACGGCCGTCCCCTTGCCTCTATCTTTGCCACCCAGCAGATGAAGGGCAAGGTGAATACCAAGAGCACCGACGCCGAAGTAGAGACAGCCCTCCGCGCCGAAGTACAGTCGGCTGTTGACAATTCGTTCAACGTTGTCCGCAACCGTATCGACAAGTTCGGTGTCGTTCAGCCAAACATCCAAAAACTCGAAGGTCAGTCAGGCCGTATCATGGTCGAGATGCCTGGTATCAAGGAGCCGGAGCGCGTGCGCAAGCTTCTTCAGGGAAGTGCCAACCTTGAGTTTTGGGAGACCTACAACAGTCAGGAGATTGTTCCGCTGCTTTCCCAGCTCAACCAGAAATATGCTGCCATGGGCGGTGATGTCGATGCTGCTCCAGCTGCCGCAGACACTACAACCGCCGAGGCTGTCGAGGCCGAAGTTGCCGACAGTGCCAAGAGCCTCGCATCGGCCATTGCCAAGAAAGATATTAAGGCTGCCGACGCAGCTGCTAACAAGCAGATGGACGATCTGAAGAAGAAGAATCCTCTGTTTGCTGTCTTCCAGCCCGTACAGGGTCAGGCGCTGAGCGTGGTAGGCTATGCCTTGGCTCGCGATACTGCCGATGTTGACAAGATTATCTACTCCGACATTGCCTCCACCATCTTCCCCTCAGAGCTGAAGCTCCGCTGGAGTGCCAAGCCGGCAGAATTCTCCAAGGGCGATGTCTTCGAGCTCCATGCCCTGAAGGTCACCGAGCCGTCAGGCCGCGCTCCTCTTGAGGGCGACGTTATCACCTCAGCCAAGGACGACTTCGACCAGATGGGTCATCCCTCAGTATCCATGCAGATGAACTCCGACGGTGCCCGCCGCTGGTCGCAGATTACCAAGCAGAACATCGGCAAGGCTGTAGCTATTGTGCTCGACGATGCCGTTTACTCTGCTCCTCGCATCCTTTCTCAGATTGACGGTGGCAACTCGCAGATTACGGGTAGCTTTACCATCGAGGACACCAAGGACCTTGCCAACACCCTCAACTCCGGTAAGATGCCGGCTCCTACCCGCATCGTTCAGGAAGAGGTGGTAGGTCCGTCACTTGGTGCACAGTCAATCCAGCAGGGTATCATCTCGTTCATCGTTGCCTTCGTGCTACTGATGATCTACATGGTGATGCTCTACGGCACCATCCCCGGTATGATTGCCAACTGCGCCCTTATCCTCAACCTGTTCTTCACCCTCGGAATCCTCACGTCATTCCAAGCCGCTCTGACAATGCCCGGTATCGCCGGTATCGTGCTTACACTCGGTACGGCAGTGGATGCTAACGTGCTTATCTACGAGCGTATCAAGGAAGAGCTGAAGAAGGGTCTCAATGTCAAGGAAGCCCTCCGTCTGGGCTATTCCAATGCCTTCTCGGCAATCTTCGACTCCAACCTGACTTCACTTCTCACGGGTATCATCCTCTACGTATTCGGAACAGGTCCTATCCGCGGCTTTGCCACCACCTACATCATCGGTATCGTGGTTTCTTTCTTCACAGCCGTATTCCTCACCCGTCTGGTATATGAGGCAAAGCTGAACAAGGACAAGTGGCAGAACCTCTCGTTCGTTACCGCCTACTCTCGCAACCTGATGCAGAACAAACACTTCCATTTCATGGAGATGTACAAGACCACCTTCACCATCTGGGGTGTTGCAGCCGTTCTGTTCATCGTCTGCTTCGCTGTTCGCGGTCTGAGCCAAAGCATCGATTTCACCGGTGGTCGCAACTATGTTGTCACCCTCGACAAGCAGACTCCTGTTGAGGAGGTACGTACAGCTCTTCAGGGTGCCTTCATCAACACCATGGGCGAGAAGAAAGGCGAAGAGGCCAACACCAGCGTTATCGCCTTGGGAACCGACGGCAAGACCGTTCGTGTATCTACCAACTGGGATATCGAGTCAAACAATCCTGACGTTGACGACAAGGCAGAGACCATTCTCTACGAGTCACTGAAGAAAGGCGGCTTTGTCAGCCAGCCCGACGTGACATCATTCAAGAACCCAGACATCCGCCAGGGCGGTTCCATCATAAGCTCAGCAAAGGTAGGACCGTCTGTCGCTAAGGACATCACTCACGGCGCAATCATTTCAGTGTTTATTGCTCTCGCGGCAATCTTCCTTTATATCCTGCTACGCTTCCGCAACTTCGCCTTCTCCGTAGGTGCTATCGTTGCCTTGGCTCTTGATACGCTTATCGTTATCGGATTCTACAGTGCCCTGTGGGGTATATTGCCCATGTCGCTTGAAATCGACCAGACATTCATCGGTGCTATTCTTACGGTTATCGGTTACTCCATCAACGACAAGGTGGTGGTATTCGACCGTGTTCGCGAGAACTTCCGTCTGTTTGGCAAGCGCGACCGTCAGGAACTCTTCGACGAGTCGCTGAACCAGACTCTCGCACGTACCATCAACACTTCTGTTACTACATTGATCGTACTGCTCGCAATCTTCGTCCTTGGTGGCGACAGCATTCGCAGCTTCTCGTTCGCAATGATTCTCGGTGTTGTGTTCGGTACTCTCTCGTCTATCTTCATCGCATCCCCAGTGGCTTACCTCACCATGGGTAAGACCATCCGCGAGGAAGAAGCTCCGAAAGAATAGTCTTCACGCGCGTACATACATAATAACAATCGAGGGCGGGCCTTTATCAAGGCTCGCCCTCGTTGATTGCATCATTTCTACTGCTTTTCTTCCCACAAAGGAACACGGGAATAATAATGAAAATGCTTTTATTTATTGTACGAACTGCGTTAATCTTCTAAAATCGCTTTTCTATATCAGTATAATTTCGTAACTTTGCAGCGGCAAACGCAATGTCACGAATGGCGGAAGACAAAGCGCACGAGCACGAAATTGACAGGAATTGCGATGCAGAAGACCAGAAGCGGAGCCACTTCATTGCCAACGCCAAACGAGATGAACGTGTTGAGCAACACAATATGCAACAGATAGTTGACAAGATGTGCGCCGCTGAATCCCACGCTGCTCTTTGCCGAGAGCCCTTTCCTGAAGGTGAAGCGTGCCGAGAGATAGTAGTTGAGCATCAGGCTGAGCAGATAGCCGGCAGTATAGGCAATGTTCACATTCATCCAGTGCTGCAGCACCCAGTAGATACCGTAGTGGAACGCTGTGGATATCGTGCCCACAATGCCAAAGCGAAGAATTTCGCGAAATGTCTGCCTGTCAATCATCGCCTGCAAAGATAATTGAAAAATTGAAGAATCTACAAACTGAAGAATTAAAAAAGCTGAAAATTGAATATACGATGATTCCTTTCAACAAGCCATACTGTTCCGGCAGGGAACTGAAATACATGGAGGAGGTATGCCACTCTATGACGATGTCGGGCAACGGCGACTTCACAAAGAAGTGCCACGCCTTCTTCGAGCAGAAATACGGCTTCCGCAAATGCCTTCTCACCACTTCGGGCACTGATGCCCTTGAGATGTGCGCCATGCTCTGCGACCTTCAGCCCGGCGACGAGGTGATTGTTCCGTCATATACCTTCGTGTCAACCGCCCTGGCCTTCCTTCGCGAGAAAGCCACGCTCGTCTTTGCCGACAGCACTGCCGAGAGCCCAAACATTTCTGCCGAGACGATACAGCCCCTGATTACGTCCCGTACTAAGGTCATCGCCGTGGTTCACTATGCCGGCGTAGCCTGCGACATGGATTCCATCATGGAGCTTGCCAATGCCCACGGCATCATTGTCGTCGAGGATGCAGCCCACTCCATCGACGCCACATACAAGGGTCGTCCGCTTGGTGGCATCGCCCATCTTGCAGCCTTCTCGTTCCACGAGACGAAGAACATCAGTAGCGGCGAAGGCGGAATGCTTGTTGTCAACGACGAGCGCTTTGTGCGCCGCTCAGAGATACTCTGGGAGAAAGGCACCAACCGTGCGGAGTTCTACCGCGGAATGGTGAACAAATACGGATGGTGCGACACGGGGTCTTCGTTCCTTCCGTCCGAGTTCAATGCCGCCTTCCTCTGGGCACAGCTTGAACAGCTCGACGACATCCAGAACCGCCGCAAGCACATCTGGGAAATCTACGACACGGCACTCCGCGGCAGTGTCGATGAGAGTCGTGTCAAGCTGCCTCTGATTCCCGGATATGCAGTCAACAACGGCCACATGTACTATCTCGTATGCCGTTCGCTCGACGAGCGCACATCACTGATGCAGTATCTGAAAGACAATGGCATCCAGGCCACGTTCCACTATATTCCCCTTCACTCCAGCGACTACTACCGCGACAAATACACGGGTGCGCCTCTGGTTAACTGCGCTCGCTATGGCGACTGTCTTGTGCGCCTGCCGCTGTTCTATGAGCTTAGCGACGACGAAGCAGCTTTCGTGGCAGAGCATGTCAAACGGTTTTTCAGCTGTTGATACAAATCCCGCTTACCTGTTTAAAGTATGGAAATATCAGTCATAAGCCCCGTCTATGGAGCGCCCACACTAATCAAGGAACTTGTCCGGCAGATAGAGTCTGCCGTCGAGACGTTCACTGCCGACTATGAGATTATTCTCGTCGAAGACCACAGTCCCGACGACAGCCGTGAGATAATCACCGACATCTGCCGCACCGACAAGAAAGTGAAGGGAGTATTTCTCAGCCGCAACTTCGGCCAGCAGTATGCTCTCAATGCGGGTTTCGACATGTCGAGCGGCGACTATGTCGTCACTCTCGACTGCGACCTCCAGAATCCGCCGTCGCAGATACCCCACTTATATAATAAGGTACGCGAGGGCTACGACATTGTGTTTGCCAGCCGTCAGAACCGCCCCGACAGTTTCTTCATGACTCAGGGGTCGCGTCTCTTCAACCGTCTGATGGGATTCCTTACCGACACACGCCAGGACGAGTCGCTCGCCGAGTTTGCCATCTATCGCCGCAAGGTGGTCGATGCAATGTCGCTGATGGGCGACTACCGCCGCTACTATCCTCTGATGAACCAGTGGGTAGGCTTCAAGTCAACCAAGCTTGAGGTCAACCACGACGAGCGCACCGACGGCAAGGAGTCGTCATATACCATGCGCAAGCGCATCGAGCTCGCCGTCACCACCGCCGTTTCCTTCTCCACTAAATCACTGCGGCTGATAGTGTATTTCGGCATCATGATTACGCTGCTTGCCATCGTGCTTGCCGTCTTTCTCGTTGTGAAGACTATCGTCACGGGAATAGACGTCAGCGGATGGGTTACATTGTTCGTCTCCATGTGGTTCATTGCCGGCATAATGATAATGGTGATGGGAATAATCGCCGTGTATATAGGCAACATTTTCGACGAGGTGAAGAAGCGCCCGTCATATATCATCGATGAGAAGTTGAATTTCTAAGAGTAGAGAAGCAAAGGAGCATATGTGGAAAAGGATTATTCATGACCGGAGGTTCTGGTGGGGCATCGGACTGCTTGTTGCCATGGCAGCCACAGCAATCGAAGTGATACGCGGTCGCAACACCAACTATTTCGACTACTACGACTCCACGATGATGTTCTGGAGCGGCATCAGTTCATACACGTTGGAATATGCCGAGACTCGCGGTCTCTACTTCCTTTATTCACCGGTGTTCAGCACGGTCTTCTACCCCGTCTTTGCCCTGCCGCAGTGGCTGGGACCGTTCGTATGGAACATCTTCAACTACTGTATGTTCACACTCGCCATCTGGACGCTGCCGAAGGCATTTGCCCCCTACCGGCTGAAGATTTTCCTCTTCACCCTGTCGGTAGTGCTGCAGAGCGTCTTCTGCTACCAGTACAACCTTGTGGTATGCTACATCTTCGTCTTCGCCTTCAATCTGCTTGAGCGTGGCCGTGCGTTCTGGGCAGTGTTGCTGATAATGCTGTCGGCAACGACGAAGGTATATGGTGTCGTCGAGCTTGCATTGCTGTTCTGCTATCCCCACGTATGGCGCAACTTCGGCTATGCTGTTGCCTGCGGAGCTGGATTTCTGTTGCTGCCGGCGATTAATCCGTCGTTCGACAATGTCTTCGTGCTCTACCGCGAGATGTTCGAGATGATAGCGTCGCACCACAGCGATGCCGACTTCATCGGCATTCTCTTTGCAAGGGGTCTGAAGCCGCTGCTGCTTCCCAACTACCGTGCCGTCCAGATTATTGTGTTCCTGCTCCTCGCAGTGCTGTTCTTCTGGCGCTACAAGCGGTGGCGTGATTTCAACTTCCGTGTCCAGGTGCTCGCCGTAATCATGGGCTATATCATCCTGTTCAGCGACAGTCCCGAGACCCACACCTATGTCATCTCGCTCACGGGCTATGCCATGGCATTCTTCCTGATGCCACGCCGCACGCGCTTCGACTGGATACTCTTCTGGCTGCTGTTTGTCAATTTCAGCATCCTGCCCACCGACGTGCTCTGCCCGGCATGGCTTCACGAATATATCCACAAGACATTCTGGACCGATGTCTATTGCATGTTCATCGCATGGGTCATGATAGTGTGGAGGGCCACAGGCCCCTCCTTCTCTCCGTCAGTCTCCTGCCGCACCGTGGCTACCTTTCTGCTGCTTGCCACGGGAGCCACGCTCAGCGTCAGAGCTCAGGACAAGACCTATGATGTTGGTGGAGTCAAGTTCGTGATGAAGCCCGTGAAGGGCGGCACCTATCTCATGGGCACCACCTATAATGGCGGCGACAGCGATGAGTATCCGGCACATAAGGTTACTGTTGCCGACTTCTACATTGGCGAGTGCGAGGTGTCACAAGACCTCTGGGTGGCAGTCATGGGCAAGAATATCGCCAAGTATCAGCACACGGGCTGGCCGATGGAGAGCATATCCTACGACGATGCCCATGAGTTCATTTCCAAGCTCAACGCCCTCACCGGCGAGCGCTTCCGTCTGCCCACTGAAGAGGAATGGGAGTATGCGGCGCGCGGCGGAAACCGTTCTCGCGGTTATCTGTATGCCGGCGGCAACGATGCCGGGGCAGTGTCGGTGAACGCCTCCGACGGCAACATCAACTTCCACACGCCCATTCGCAGCAAGCGGCCCAACGAGCTTGGCCTCTACGACATGAGCGGCGGCGTATGGGAATGGTGCGAGAACGAATACAGTGAGTATCAAGGAGCACCTTCCAACTTCTTCACGCGCCTGATGCGTCGTAAGTTCCACGTCATCCGTGGCGGCAGCTACGCCAACACCCTCCGCTACCTGCGCGTCAGCAACCGCTACCAGTTCACGTATTGGCGGCGCGAACGCACCGTAGGTATGCGCCTTGCGCTATAGCTCGATTTTCTTGTAGCGCTTATCCTCATAATACACGGGGTTAAGCACGTTCATACGGTAGAGTGCCCTCCATAGCATACTGTCGGGCTGCAGTGTTCTGTGATAGTATGTCAGCTGGTAATACCAGTCGCAGTATCGGTGCTTGCTTCTCAGCAGACGCAGCACGAAGTCGTGGGCCGCACGGTCGGTCTTCAGGTACGCCTTCCTACGCTCGTGCATCTCCGACATGGATATCGAGTGCTGGCTGAAACGATAGGCAGCAGTATAACCGTCGTAGAACCTCAGCACACAGCCGTTGAGAATGGCCTTCACCCAGAACGGCCAGTCTTCCATCAGCGCCACCGACATCTCATATCCTCCCAGCCTGTCATAGCAGTCACGCCGTATCAGTGCCGATGCTGCCGGCAGGAAGTTTCCCTTCAGCAGCCTCATCTCCAACTGTCGCCGTGTGAGCCGGCTGAAATACTTTCCTGTGTCGAGTATCGACGAGTGCTCTGCCATTGTCATGTCGCCCATTGCCGTCATCTTCGAGAACAGTATGTCGCTGTCTGCATGGCTGTCGATAAAATGTTTGTATTCTTCAAGTCCCGTCGGCAACAGACAGTCGTCAGCAGCAATCACCTTCAGCCACTGCCCTCTTGCCTCGCGGCATCCTCTGTCTGCATTCGCAGCAGTGCCCCGGTTCCGGTCGGCGGTCATCAGCAGTGCGCGGCTGAACCTGTCGCCGTTGTCTTCTATCCACCGGCGGCATATCTCCACACTGCCGTCAGCAGAGGCATCGTCGCATATTATCAGCTCAATGTCCCTGAAGGTCTGCCCCTTGATACTCTCAAGGGTCTCCACGACCGTCTCTGCCGTGTTGTAGCAGAGCACGACAACGCTATAGAAAGGGGTATTCATATTCTCTCCGTACTACCTGAACTCGTTTATCGCCCGCACCACTTCTTTCACCTGCTCCGGCGTGATGGTCGGTCCCATGGGCAGCGACAGCTCCTCGGCTGCTATCTTCTCGGTGACAGGCAGCGACAACGTGTTCCACTGCTTGTAGCACTCCTGCTTATGTGGTGCTATCGGGTAGTGTATCACCGTGCCTATGCCTTTCTCTTCGAGATAGTCGCGCAGTTCGTCGCGTCGTGAACAAAGAATCGGGAAGAGATGAAACACGTTCTGCTCCTCTGCCAGCGTGTCGGGCAGCGTCACGCAGGGGTTGTCTATATGGTCTATGTAGTAGCGGCCCACCTCCTTGCGGTGGCGGTTGTCCTCGTCCAGGTATTTCAGCTTCACGTCGAGCACGGCAGCCTGAATCTCGTCGAGGCGGCTGTTGCGGCCGGTATATTTGAACACATACTTGCGCTGCGAACCGTAGTTGGCGAGAGCTCTTACGGCGTCGGCAAGCTCACGGTCGTTTGTAGTGACAGCACCTCCGTCGCCCAGTGCACCGAGGTTCTTGCCCGGATAGAACGAGTGGCCTGCGGCGTCGCCCAGACTGCCGGTACGCTGTCCTGTCTCGCCATAGATGCAGCCATGGGCCTGGGCATTGTCCTCCACCAGCTTCAGACCGTACTTCCTGCACAGCTCTGTAATCTTCGGCGTACATGCTATGCGTCCGTACAGATGCACGATGCATATCGCCCTGGTGCGCTCGCTTATGAGTGGTTCTATCTGTTCGTCGTCAATCTCCAGCGTATTGAGCCTCGGTTCCACGAGCACTGGCTTCAGACCGTTCTCCGTGATGGCGAGAATGGTTGCGATGTAAGTGTTGGCAGGCACTATCACCTCGTCGCCCTCTTTCATCACGCCCATCTCGATATATGCGCGGAATATCCAGATGAGCGCATCCAGTCCGTTGGCGCATCCCACGGCATATTTCGTGCCTATATACTCGGCATAGTGCTGTTCAAAGGCGGCGTTTTCCTGCCCCTGCAGATACCATCCTCCGTTGACCACTCGGCTCACAGCTTCGCCAATCTCTCTGCCGTGCAGTGCCGTCACTTCTTTTAAATCCAAAAACTTTACCATAATGAATGTACTTTTCCTTCTTTGTCTTTCTTTTCCATATCGAGCACGATGCCGTCGGCAGTGACGTATCCCTTCTGCACTGCTGGATTGCCATACCACAGGGTGAACGGCGGCACGTCGTGCGTAACCACGCTGCCGGCGCCCACAAAGGCATATCTGCCTATCCTAAGCCCTGCCATCACGGTGGCATTGGCACCTATCGTCGCCCCTTCTTCTATCACGGTGTCCAGCCTTGTCCACTCATGCTTCGACCGCGGCACCATGTCGTTGGTAAATGTGGCGTTGGCTCCGATGAATACGTTGTCGCCCACGGTGATGCCGTCCCATAGCTGCACGCCGCATTTCACGGTGACGTTGTTGCCTATCACCACGTCGTTCTCGATAAACACGTGCGAACATATATTGCAGCCGCTGCCTATGCGTGCGTTCTTGAGCACCACGCAGAACTGCCATATCCTTGTGTCGTCGCCTATTGCCGTTGTCTGCACATCGGCCAGGGGATGAATTAATTTACTCATTTTTCAGTCTTAAGAATTCGTCATAGTCGCGTATGTAGTCGCCGGCATCGTATTTCTCCGATGCGAGCACGAGGCATACCGAGCCCGACGAGAAGTCGTCGAGCGTCCGCCATATTCCCGGCACCACGAGCAGCCCCATATACGGTCGGTTGAGAATGAACGAGCGTTTTATCTTTCCGTCGTCGAGCGTGACGGTGAAGCTTCCGCTGGCAGCGAGTATCAGCTGATACAGGCCTCTGTGTGCATGTCCGCCCCTGCTCTCTCCTCCCGGCACGTCATACAGATAGTATGTCCTTTTCACGTCGAATGGCACGGTCACGTCGTTTTCCACCACGGTGATGTTTCCTGTCTCGTGATGATGCTTGTCGAGTTCCACGACGGTGCAGTCATATACCGTTGATTGCTTCATTGGCAGATTTCCCTTTTAAACAGTTCGTAATCGCGGTTATAGTCATCGGGATTGTAGTGGCATGAGGCGAGAATCAGCCCGAGCGAGTTGGTCGAGAAGTTCTTCAGCTCGCGCCACCATCCGCGCGGCACGTAGAGTCCGTAGTAAGAGCGGTTCAGCTGGTATGTGCGCTGCTCCCTGCCGTTGTCGAGCACCACGTCGAAACTGCCCGAGAGCGCCACGATAAACTCCTCGTTCTCGTAGTATGAGTGCCCTCCGCGGCATTCGCCTCCCGGCACGTCGTAGATCCAGTAGCTGCGCCTTATCTTGAAGGGTATGTGCGTGCCCTCCTCAATAAACGAGAGGTTTCCTCTCCTGTCGCCGATTTTCGGCAGTTCGATAATCTCCGGTTCCCTTAGCATATCGTCAAATTATTCCTTTCTTAGCGTTAGCGAAACATTCGGCGAGGAATGTGAACTTCTGCCTGTACTTCAGGAATCCCGTTGTGTGCTTTCCTATTTCATACAGTGCAATGTCCGTCCATCCGCCACCATAGATGTCGGGGTATGTCGCCTTCAGCTCTTCTGCCTCGCCGAGTGGAATCTCGCCCCCGCGTATGTCCTTCCCTAATCGTTTCGTCAACCGTCCTCTCAGGCACCGCCGCTCAAATGCCGACAGCTGTGCCAGCGCTGCTATGTGCCTGTAGTTCACGGCTTCGTCCATGCGCCGCCTGGTGTCGGCACTGGCTCTCACCGTCACCTTATTGCGGTGCTGGCGGAAGTCGTTGAGCATGGCATACGCCTCCACCACCGTACCTTGCACGCAGATACTTGCCCAGAAATGCCAGTCGCCGCAGTATCTCAGCTTCATGAACTCTCTGTCCACGCCTGCAAAGGCACTCTTGCGGAACACTGCCATGCTGGCATTGTATATATAGTTGAAGGCCAGCAGATAGCCTTTCAGGTATGCCCGTCCGTCGTGTGTCCGCACCGTGTCGTCAGCCTCCTTGCAGCGGCTGTTCTGCTCTACGAGCACATTGCCGTCGGAGTCGATCAGCCGCGAATGGCAGTATGCCACCGTGGCCTCCGGATGCTTCTGCAGCTCGCCTGCCAGTGTCGTGAGCAGCTGCGGCCGTGCCACGTCGTCGCTCTCGGCAATCCAGATATATTCGCCCTTGGCAAGCCCGATGCCCTTGTCCCATTGTATGAAGGTGTTTCCCGTGTTCTTGTCGTTGAGCACAATCTTGCTCACGTGCTCCCTGCCCTCATACTCCATGATGATGTCGCGGCTGTTGTCGGTCGAACAGTCGTCAAGGATTATCACCTCGAAGTTGTCGTAGTCCTGAGCGAGCACACTGTCGATGCGCTCACGCAGATAGGGTGCGTGGTTATAATTGGGTATGATCACCGTCACCAAGGGATTCGTCTTCATGCGCCTGCCTCCTTTTTCTTCTTCCGGCGCTCCTCTGCCTGCATCTGGGCATACTGCACCTCGTTAATCTTCTCATACACCTTGCCGTCTCTTACCTCGAAACGCAGGTCGAACTCTTCCTTCGTCCGCGACCAGCGGTTATGGCTCCAGAGCCACAGCGAGGGGTCGCGTCGTATGCTCTTCTCCAGCTCGCGCATATAGATGCGCGTCAGCTCGTTTTCCTCCATTGCCTCGGGATGACGGTCGATGAGCCTGAACTCACACTCGTAGAATCCTCGTTTCACTCTCCTTACGTCGCCGTAGAAGAATGCCTGACGCCCGTGGCGTATGAGACGCTCCGAACCTGTGAACACCGGCGTGGTGTGGTTCAGGAAATCCACCCACAGGTGGATGTTGCGCCAGAGGGGTTTCTGGTCGGCGATATATCCTATTATCAGCTGCCGCCCCTCACGCTGATACCTCACCATGTGGCGCAGCGTCTCCTGCATCGGTATGCACACGCTGCCGAAGCGCTGGCGCATATACAGGAAGAGACGGTCGAAGTCGGGATTCTCTATCGGATGATACAGCTCGGCACACACGCCGTTGCTCTTCACCGACAGTGGCAGCGTGCTCACCCACTCCCAGTTGCAGTAGTGGCCGAGCATCACTCCGCACGACTGCCCTTCGCCTACGATTGCGTCAATCACATCGGTACCCTTGAACACCATGCGGCGCTTCATCTCGCTCTCGCTGATGGTCATCAGCTTGAATGTCTCTACGATATAGTCGCAGAACCAGTGGTAGAACGCGCGCTCTGTCTGCCGTATCTCACTGTCTTCCTTCTCGGGAAAGGCCGACGTGAGGTTCGCTCTCACCACCCTGCGGCGGTATCTCACCACGTAATACACCATGACGAAGAGCATGTCCGACAAGACATACGCCACGGTGAAAGGCACCAGCGAGAGCACCCACAAGAGGGCAAACACGATGTATGCCAAAATCTTCAGCACGTACCTGCGAATAGTCTGCATATTGGTGCAAAGGTACTACAATTATTACGAAAAGGCGGCTTTTCAGTCTAAAAATACGTTAAATCAGACATGCCGGAGCATATATCGGGAAAAGTTTTGTAAATTTGCACTCAAAACGAGCATACAATGGAAAACAAGAATGTCGTTGTCACCTTTATCTATCGCGACCTCAATCGCAAGGAGCGCACCTTTTTCCATCAGGCGGTAAGGATTCTCGGCAGCCATCCTTTTGTCATCGTCCACCCGGAGAGCTATTCCGTCGGCTATCTTCTCCGCGAGCATCCCTCGCTGCAGGAGATGGCTCTTCCCGACGAGCACTTCCGCAGCGTCGAGACATACAATAAGATGATGCTCAGCGCGTGGTTCTACCGACGGTTTGCCGACTACGACTATATGCTCATCTGCCAGACCGATGCCTATGTGTTCAGCGACCAGCTCAACTACTGGGCAGCGCAGGGCTACGACTATATCGGCGCTCCCTGGCTTCTCAACGACAATTTCTACGAACGCCACATCGGGCAGTGGGTGCAGCGACTGCTTGCCCTGCAGCCCATCAGCGAGAACCACATGCACTCGTGCCACCTGTTCCACAAGGTGGGCAACGGCGGCTTCAGCCTGCGCCGCATCAGCAAGATGGCTGAGATTATGGAGCGCAACAAAGATTATATCTCCACCGTGCGAGGCAAGCACGAGCACATGGAGGATGTGCTCATTTCCATCCTGCTGCGCAAACGCGAGAATCTCTACATCCCCCGCTGGCGCACTGCTCTCTATTTCTCGTTCGAGAAGGCGCCGGCATGGTGCCTGAAGCTCACTCGCGGCACGATGCCCTTCGGATGCCACGACACCAACGCCCGCTACTGGGACTCGTTCTGGAAGCAGCGCATTCCCTTGGAAGACGAGTAGCCCTCTGTCAGACGATTCTCCTGAACCAATAGTCGAAGCGCCGGAAGGCGTCGGCGGTCATTGTCCCGGCATCGGCGCTGTCCATGCGGAAGAGCGGAATGTCACGGTACATTGCCGCCACAAGCGAGTAGGTGCTGGGCGGCCCGATGAGGTAGTCGCACTCCGAGAGCATGAACAGGTCTTCGGGTGCACTGCCCTGGAAACAATGTACCGTAACCTCGGGACATAATGCCTGGAACGCCTGTTCACTCACCGCCGGGTCGTTGGTCGAGAGATATGCATGAACGCTCTTCTCGGGATGCAGCGCGGCAAAGCGCCGTATAAACTCCGCAAACACTTCGTCGCTGTAGAAATAGCGGCCGTCGCCCCAGGCGGCATAGTCGCCGCGGCGGATATGCACGCCTAAGCGCAGTATGTCGTGCGCCCCCTGTGCCGCGTGCCGGCCGTCACCGCCGGCACCACGACCCTCGGCCTGCTGCATCTTCACGCGCACAGGGTCGCAGTAGCAGCTGTCGAGGGTGAACAGGTCGCAAATCTCACTCCGGTATTTCAGGAACAGGTCGTAGAAGCGCACGTTCCATCCGCTCACCACGATATTCCTCTTGCGCAGCATCTTCCGCTCCAGTGCCTCGCGGTCGCAGTCGGCGTGCTTGAAGCTTGCCGTGGGCAGCAGCTTCAGTGCCGCCGCATACTTTGCCGCGAGATACAGTGGGAAGCTGGTGAGCGGAGTATGGCAGATCTTGAAATACCGGTACTTATAGCTGAACCGCATGGATATTACCTTGCGCCCATGCTCCCTGCCCCACGCATATACGTGGGCATATTGCAACAGGTTGTTGCACATCTGGCTTTTGTCGCGTGCGAAAATCATTGCTTACGGTTTGTTGAGTCGAAATATTTCTTCAGCACGAGCAGCGCGATGAGCTTCTCGCGGTGCTTGTCCTGAAACTGTCTTACGTATTCATGGGCATGGCTGATGATTGCCTCTGCCTCGTCGGGGTGGCTGATATAGTAACGCAGCCGCTCCTCCAGGTCGCTGAAGTCGGGCTTCACCTCGATGTAGTGGTAGTTGGGCACGAGCGTTCCCTCCATGAACCATGTCTCGCGCGTCAGCCGTGGCGTGACGGCTATCGAGTTCGACGACATCACCCATTTCAGGTTGCTTGCCACGTCGTTGCCTTCAAGCGACATCACGAACTTATAGTCGAGATGCTCTCCGATGGTCATCTTCCCGCTGTGCCATTCTTCGTGTCCGTCGATGATGTTTGTCGAGGCGGCATCCACCATCGCCGACTGTCCGTTGCCGAACATCCCCATGAACACGTCGCGGTTGGGCTTCACCGGCCCGAGGTCGCCGCGGAAGATTGCCACGTCGCGCTTCTCGCGCCAGGGTTTGCTGTCGCTGACGAAGAGGAAGTGCCTCACCTTGTCGAGGTTCAGAATCACCGACGAGGCGTTGTCGTCTCTCAGCGGACGGCATTTCAGTATCGTCGGCACGGGGGTGAGGAAGGTGACGTCGCCGGGCAGTATCGCCCATCTCAGGTGGCTGTCGAAATAGCGGGCATACTCCACGGCGTCGAAGAAGTAGGTCTTCTGCTTCAGCATCGGCTGCCGGCCGATCTCGCAGCTGTGCTCACGCCATGCCGTGGGGTCGATGGGCGTGTCAATGCCTATCTTGCAGTAGTAGTCGGCCCTGCGGTGGATATAGTCGCGGTCGCTGCGCCGCTCAATCTCGCCGAGCAGCCGCTCTTTCCGGCAGCGGAAGAGCCACGCCGGCACGCTCTCTCTGAGGTATGCCCGGGCGAAATAGGTGAGATGGTTGTTCTTGCCGTTGTGCAGCAGATAGTATAGCTTTCGTCGTAGTGTCATCGCTCCTTTACTGTTAGTTGGTCGTTGTTCATTCGCTGCATATACTGCTGTATGATTGCCTTCAGCTCGCGCTCCATCAGCGGCTGCACGCTGCATCGTCCTGCGAGGTTGTGCCTCATCAGCCGGTCGTCGAGGCTATACACCGCGCGCGTGCCGTCGCCGCCGTACTGCAGCACGTGGCCATAGCGCACATACTGATATATGCCTCCGAGATAGTTCACCGCCCATGTCGAGTCGGCGGGCGCCTTCAGCACGTCGATGCCGAAGGCTATGAAGGGTTTTCCGTAGCCGAGCATACCCATCACCGTGGGCAGGATGTCGGTCTGCTGAGCCACCTTGTCCTGCACCTCTCCCACGGGCTTCGACGGGTCGTATATTATAATAGGTGCTGCAAAGCCGCCGATGTCGCTCTGGTATTCGGCATGGTCGCTCATGTTGGTATGGTCGCTGGTGATGACGAAAATGGTGTTGGCGAACCACGGCTGCCGACGTGCGCTGTCGAAGAAGCGGCGCAGTGCGTGGTCGGTGTAGCGTATGCACTTGTGTATGGGCAGCGGGCCTTCCTTCAGCGTCGCACGGTATGCCTCGGGCACCACAAACGGGTGGTGGCTCGACGCGGTGAAGACGGCGGTCATGAACGGCTCCTGCATCTTAGTCATCTCGTCGGCGAAATACTGCAGGAAGGGCTCGTCCCATATTGCCCACGTGCCGTCGAAGTCGCCGCTGCCGCGGGCCGCCTCGTATTCCGTGCGACCGTAGTATCGCTCGAAGCCGGTTTTCCGGGCAAAGGCCTGGAAGCCCATGCTGCCGTTCTCCGCGCCGTGGAAGAAAGCGGTATGGTAGCCCTCGGCGGCGAGCAGGCCTGCCATGCCCGTGAAGTCGTTCATCGACGCTGGGGTCAGGATGAAGGGTTCCACAAACATCGGTATGCCCGAGAGTATCGACGGCATTCCGTCGATGCTCTTCCTGCCGTTGCAGTAGCTGTGAGTGAAGGTGGTGCTGTGGGCGATGAGCGAGTCGGTGAAGGGGGTGTAGCCTGCATAGCTGCCGCCCTCCAGGTCGCTGTTCAGTGCTCCGATATATTCGCGGCCGAAGCTCTCTATGATAATCACCACTACATTCTTCCTGACGGCAGTGTCGCAAGGCGTGGCGGCTCTCCGCGCATTGTGCACCGGTGAGTAGATTGCCGCCAGCTCCTCGTCGCCGTAATATTTCGTCACCGTGAACACGTTCTTGCCGATGGTGCGTATCAGCGAGAAGGGGGTGTTCAGCACGAGGGCGGCATCCACGGGCCTGAGGGCATAGCCGTGGGCGTTGGAGATGGTGATGGGCCTGACGGCAGTGGTGAAGCCGCCGCGCATCCCGGCGATGCACAGTGGTGCGAACACTGCCAACGACGCAAGGTACAGCAGCCGGCGTTTCCCACTGTCACAGTGCCCGGCGTCGGCATATCCTTTCCACAGTGCCGCCGCCACGGCGACGGCGAGCAGCACGAAGTACCAGTGGCTTGCGCATTCCGTGGCGATGATTGCCGCGAGGTTGTTCTCGTGGGCGAACTCGCTGAACACGGTGGTCGTCGTACGCCGCATGGTGTATTGGAAATATACTGCGTCGGCGAGGTTCACCGCCAGTGCCGTCGTGTTCACCACTACGAACAGCCAGCGGCACACCGCCCTGTATGCCCTGCTGTCGGAGGGCTGCAGGGGGAAGAGTGCCAGCGCCACGTAGAGCACGTTGGTGTATAGTATTGCCGAGGTGTCGAAGAGCAGTCCGCCGCGGAACACGTCGGCGGTGTATGTCAGATAGCTCGCGTTCTCGGCATAGTATGCTAACCGCGCTATCTGATATACAGCAAATGCCATCAGCAGGTTCCACGCCACGCGCACCGGCGCCAGGCGCCACATCTCTGTCGTTGTCTCTCTTGCTGTCATCTCTTCTCAAGGTCTTTTGCCGCTGCTTGCAGGATGGCCTTGCCGCGGTGCAGCAGACGGTCGTTCTTCACGCCCTCCTCAACCACTGCCTTGCCCGCGTTCAGGTCGTAGATGATGAAGCTCGCCGAGTCGAGCATCTCCAGGGCATCGGTGAAGGTATGTATGGCGAAGGGCTTGGTGTAGGTGGTGCTCGTCACGTCGCGGCTGAAGCGGTACTCGTCGTGGCTGACGCCTAACTGTCCGAGCAGCGTCGCTGCCAGGTCGGTCTGGTTGCACACGGCGTCAATCCTGTACGGGCGCTTCACGGCTCCGCCCGTCCACACCATCGGGATGTGGTTCTTCAGTCGGCTGTAGTCGTCGATGCCGATGTAGAACATGCCGTGGTCGGGCAGCATCACCACGAGGGTGTTGTCCCAGAGGTCGCTCGCGCGCAGACGGTCGATGAACGTCGCTATGCAGTCGTCGAGATAGCCGAAGGCATTGGCTATCGGGTCGATGGTCTTCTTCACGGGCACGTCCCACGGCTCATGGCTGCTCAGTGTCGAGAATCCCACGAGCAGCGGCTTCCTGCCGTCGCCCTTGCGCGCTCCACGGCTGTCGAGGATGTCGTAGAGGGTGCCGAAGGTGATGTCGTCTCTCACTCCCCATCGTGCCGTGCGCTGCTCCTCGTCGCTGTAGTTGTTCTTCCACACCAGGCTGTCGAAGCCGCCGGAAATCAGGTAGCCGCGCATATTGGTGAAGTTGATGTCGCCGCCGTAGAGATACACGGTCTCGTAGCCGCGCTGCTCCTTCAGGCTCCGCGCGATGTTGGGCATGTTGCGCGTCTTCGACGGCATCTTCATCACCGACATCGAGGGGAACGAGGGGTAGCCGCTCCACGTGCACACCGTGCCGCGGTCGGTGCGCCACGAGTTGGCGTAGCAGTTGGTGAAATACACGCCCTCGTGGGCTATGCTGTCCAGCCGCGGCATGATGTCGTGGCGGCCGCCAATCTCGGTGAACTCGCCGCCGCAGCTCTCCAGCAGGATTATCACTACGTTGGGGTTGGCCGCCGTCAGCAGCGTGTCGCCGCCGGTGCTGCGCGTGTCGTAGTATTCGCTCACTATGCGCTCGCTCTCGCCGTCGGCCATGAAACTGTAGGTCACGATGTCGCCCGTCGAACTGCCGAGGGTCGAGAGGAAGCTGAACACGGGGTTCACGGCGGCGTGGTTCAGAAACTGGTTGTCGGAGTAATACACCTGACCCACATTGGTGGTGCTCTCGCCTGTGCCACCGCGGATGCCTATCACTATCAGTGGCACCGCCAGCAGCCCTGCCACGCTGTAGCCTGCCTTCTGACGCGCATTCAGCGACGGCCGCAGGAAACGCAGCGAAGGCACATAGCCGCAGAAGACCGCTGCCGCCACTGCCACGAGTGCCAGCAACCTCACCAGCAGATAGCCGCTGCTGACGCTCGCCATCGCCTCGGTGGGGGTGGCGAGATATTGCAGGCACGAGGAGTCGAGCTTGAAGCCCCAGAAGGGGTAGAGGCTGGTGTCGGCGACAAAGGCGAGCGACAGCGCTGCCGCCACCACTGCAAAGTAGGCCTTCAGCACCACGCCGACCCACCGGCGCCATCCTGTCCACACGCTCACCATTGTCACGAGAAACGGCACGGCCAGAATATACAGTGCCGTTGACATGTCGAGGCTCATGCCGTGCACCACGACGTCGGCCATGTCGCCGGCAGCGAACGGATGACCGTCGCGGCACGACAGCATGAACGCTGCCTTGGCTGCCACGAACACAAGGAGCGTCCACAGGTATGTCAATATCAGGAAAACGATTCTCACTTCAATTCCTCCTACGCCGGAAATGCCGCCTGCTATACTTGCTGCATGTCGTGCAGCCTCTTGTAGTATCCTTCGAATGCGAGCAGCGACTCGTGGGTGCCGCGCTCCACTATCTCGCCGTCGTGGATCACGCAGATCTCGTCGGCATTGCGGATGGTGGACAGACGGTGGGCGATGGCTACCGTCGTACGGGTCTTCATCAGCCGCTCAAGGGCATCCTGCACCAGACGCTCACTCTCGGTGTCGAGCGCCGACGTGGCCTCGTCGAGAATCAGTATCGGCGGGTTCTTCAGTATCGCACGCGCTATCGACACGCGCGGACGCTGACCGCCGGAGAGACGGCCGCCGCGGTCGCCGATATTGGTGTCGAAGCCTGCCTCCGAGGCCATGATGAAGTCATAGGCATTGGCGATGCGCGCAGCCTCCTCGATGCGGGCCTGGAGGGGGGCGCTCTCTGGATTGGC
>ODAI010473023.1_pt1 | contig 30263 bp, 27 predicted proteins | sample 1539321 | NCBI WGS metagenome assembly ODAI01 (sample SAMN02144231, study PRJEB22623) | gut metagenome | biome: sheep rumen | host: Ovis aries | place: New Zealand
AATAACATCAAGCAGCATTGAGAAGGACACGGTGACTGCCGACATTGGAAATTTCAGGTTGCTTTCTGTAAGTGGTTCTGCTAACTTCTCAGTTAACACAGTATCCGCAAACGCGGTCACAGTGAATGGAACAGAAGTTGCGTTGTCTGGACACACCCACAGCGTTGCAGACATTGATGGACTTTCAATCGCGTTGAATGGCTTTGCCTCAAGTGGACACACGCATGATGAACTTTCTGGAATCACAAGCACATCCATAAGCAAGACAAATGGAAGTTTCAACGCCTTGACAGCAAGCACAGCGACATTTGGAACTATTAATGTTACGAGTTCAGCGACATTTGACATCACGAACCTCGTTGCTGACACGATAACTGTTTCTGACCTTGACTTGACAGGGACATTGACGGTTTCTTCCACTGCGGTTTCCGCCATGACAGTCACAGACTTGAGCGTGACTGGGACATTGATGTTGAATAGCAAGTCAATAGCGACACAGGAATATGTGCTTGCTTAGATTTCTGCTGCAATTGGACAAGTCCTTGCCTCGCAGTATTGACACATTACTAGTTTGCGTAATTACTTGCTGAAATAATGTGTCCAACAAATTTCTAGTCTGACCAGTTGCTTGCAGCAACCCACGAGTCATACAAATTGTCAGGAACAACAATCAAGAGATTTGGACTTGGACTATAATTATATCCAATGTTAAATACGTTATTGTCAAACAAATCTGGTACAGAAGTATTGTTTGAGAAATTGTATAGAGTACACGGGCAATCTAGGAACGCTCCTTGTCCAATATATGTGATATCACCTAGAATGGTTATGTTTGATAACTAATTACAGTAATAGAATGTACCATTTTCAATTCTAGTTATGTTGTTCGGGATTGTTATGTTCGTGAGACCGTAGCAAGTGTAGAACACACGCGGGCCGATACTCGTCACACCGTTCGGTATCGTCACGCTCGTCAACCCGCTACAACCTAAGAATGCCCCATCCCCGATGTTCGTAACGCTGTCGGGTATCGTCACGCTCGTAAGCCCGCTGCAACCGTAGAACGCCCCCTTCCCGATGCTCGTCACCGATTTTCCAATATCAACAGTTTCAATATCCTATTTGTTTGGGATTGAACTACTTGCCAATATTCCTTCAATTCTACCTTCCCAGTCCGGCAATCCACTTGCCTATGTGTACTTCACTTTTGTTTTAGTTCCAATATACAAGTTTGCTTGTCTTGCAAACATGTTCTCTATGTGCATTGTTCCGCTCATGTTAAAAATCTCCAACGTCTATTTACAATGTATTTTATACTTTAGTCAATGTTGCCGTTGTGCTTGAAGCTTGGTGGAGAATGGAGGAATGCGTCTCGCTTGTTGTAGGGGATTCAATAACTTTGAGACCTATCTTTGCGTTCGCGTATCCAGACACCACTTCAATTGGGACGTTTTTCAACTGGAAGTCCTTTGAAACTGTCGCCTGACCTTTCGTGAAGTAGTAGCATCCACACCAATAGCCCACGCCATTTCAGACATAACAAGTCTTGCCACGAAGGTCAGTGGATTGACCTCCAACAAGATTTAGAAGACCAATGGCGTGTTCACGAACCTCAGCACAACGAACTTGGTTGTTTCTTCAGCGACGATTGACGCAGTAAGCATTGAGGCAAGTTCTATGACAGTGAATGGAACTGGAACTTTCAACTCGGTAAGTGCGTCAACCTTGACAGCTAATTCGGGAACATTCACGAACTTGACCGTTGGTGGTTCCAACGTTGCATTGGTTGGACATACCCATCCAGCATCCGAGGTCACTGGACTTCAATCAGTGCTTGATGGACTTTCATCGACATATGCCTCTAAGTCCCATTCACATGCCATTTCAGATGTGACTGGGCTTTAGACCGCGTTGAACGGCCTTGCCTCAAGCGGACATACGCATGGGGAGTTGTCGGGGATAACCAGCACTTCAATCTCAAAGGCAAACGCGAACTTCACCACTTTGAGCGCGTCTGCGGGAACCTTCAACACTTTGACAACTACAGGCCTGAACATCACGAACCTGGCAATTTCAAGCGCGTCGGTTTCATCCATGACGGTTACGAACTTGAACGTGACGAACACCTTGAAGTTGAACAACAAGGACATAGCCACGCAGGAATACGTCCAGGCGATGATTTCACAGGCAATTGGTCAGATACTCGCCTCGGCGTATTGATTGCTGAAATTATTGCAAGTTAGTTTGGAATGGGAAGCATCTGACCGATGCATTTCCAGACATATTGTTTTGATTTCTCAACAGTCTCTGTGTTTATGTCAAATCTCCAACAAATGTGACATTGACTTCATTGCCAAATTTGGATTGGTACTGCGATAAATACTATGATTTCACATGACAACGAGTTGAACCATCTTGCTTGAAGTCGTCTTTCGCGTCTTCAACCCAAGTTAAATTTGCAGGATTTGGATAACAATAGACATCTGTTACTGAATCGCAATCTATGAATACATCTTCGTATATTAAAGTAACATGTTCTCCTATTGTTACCGTTGTTAATTTCTGGCATTTAGAAAATGCTTGATAATTGATTATACTTGAATCAATGTTTACAGTTAAAAGACTTGAACAATCACGAAAAGAATCACTTCCAATTCCTGTTATTCTACTTGGAATTGTAACGCTTGTTAAATTATCACATCCATAAAATGTTTCACTGTTTATGCTGGTTAATGTGTTTCCAAAATCTATTTCTGATATTCCAGAACCACAAAATGAGTTAACCCCCGTAGTGGTTAATCTATTTCCAAATATTACCTTTGTTAGATTAGATGTACCAATAAATGAATTATATCCAATGTCTGTAACACTGTCTGGTATTACGAGTGTTCCTGTAATACCACTCCAACCGAACGCATTATCCCCGATGCTCGTCACGCTGTTCGGTATCGTCACGCTCGTAAGGCCTCTGCATGAATCGAACGCATTTTTCCCAATGCTCGTCACATATGTTCCAATGTCAACTGTTTCCACGTTGCTGATGTTTGGAATTGAACTACTAGTAAGTTCCCCTACAATATCCCCCTCCCAGTCTGGCAATCCACTTGCCGAAGTATATTTGACCTTTGTTGTTGCTGGATTGAAAACAACGATGTCCCCAATCTTTCCTGCCATCTGACTTGCAGTCATGGTTCCCGTTATTCCACATGCCCTTATTGCGTCTGCTATGTCCTGGAACACAGCTGGCAAGTTGGCTTCTGGCAGTGATGCTTCAGTCACGCCCTTTATCCCCCTGATTGCGTTTCCCATGTTCCTTGGCGTTATCGTGTCTGAACCACCTGTCTTTTCCCTTATCGCATTGGCTATTCCAGTGAACACCGAATCCAATGTCACCGAATCCCTTGTTGATTTAGTTGTCTGTTTCTTCTTCCTTGCCATTGTCAATTACCTTTCCATTAGAATGTCACTGTGTCGTATGTAGTGCTTCCCTGCACCTTGTATGTCACGTCGCTTGTGTAGTTCCTTTCGGTGAACAATGCGATGTGGTCGGTCACCTGAACCGTCTCAATCAAGTTGTTGTTTCCATCGTAGAGGGACAGGGAGTTTCCATCGTTGGTGTAGCACTTGAGAACCCTGCCAGTAATCTTCGTGTAGTCCTTGCAGCAGATGTGTACGAATGGGGTTGGATTCCACTCTGCCTTGTAGAGATAGAATGGGTCTTTCTTCGTAACGTGGTCGCGTTCAACCAATCCCTTGTTGTTCAACCTTCTCAATTCATCGTTCGTGGAGGTTGTTGTTCCATCCAAGCATTCAGTGTAGCCCTCGTTTCTGCTTGACACCGCGATGTCAAACAACTGCCACTGAGCCGTGAACAGGAGTTGTGGGAAGTTCCTTATTGCTGTGACATGTCCTTCATGCAGCCACATCATGTACTCTATGTCGTGTCTGCCATAGTTGCCCGTTGTCGTGGTGTTCTTGAAGTCGTCCGAGTGGCAATGCTGCGTTCCACCACAACCATATTCTGACAACGCGAATGGCTTTCTGAGGTTCGTGATGAGGTTCGTGTTTCTCGTGTTGAGCTGGGCAGTTGGGTCGTTCTTCGCCTTGTCTATGTACCAACCAACGTAGATGTTGCATCCAAACCAGTCCACATGTGGGTTGTTGTAGTAGGAGGATGGGTTGGAGTAGCTGTGGGACATGACATATCCAATAAGGCGTTCCGAATCCATTTCCTTGATTTGGTCGTAGTAGCCCTCTATCTTCTCCTTGCCGAAGTCCTTGTTGTCCGTGGAGGTTTCGTTTGACAGACCCCAGAAGCAGATGCAAGGGTGGTTGAAGTGTTGCTCCACCATGTCCTTGTACTGGATTTCGAGGTGGTCGTAGTAGTCCTCTGGCAAGGTGGACTGGAGTTTGTTGACGCAAGGCACTTCTGTCTGGACTATGATTCCAAGCTGGTCGCGCCAATCGTACACCTCCTTCGGGTGTGGATAGTGCGCAAGTCTGATGAAGTTGCATCCAAGTTCCTTGATTATGGCGAACTCCTGCGCGTAATCGGAATCGTTCAAGGCGTTTGCCTTTCCAGCAAGGTCATCGTGCATACACACGCCCCTCAAATGGTAGGGTTGTCCATTGAGAAGGAATCCCGTGTATGCCTGTCCATTCACAACCTGGTCAATGACATATGAGTAGTACCTCAAGCCATATGGTCTTTCGTATCTGTGGTAGAGTTCGTTGTCCTTGTAGATTTCCAAAGTCACCGTGTAGAGGTGTGGGTCTGGCTTTCCACCCCACAAGTGGAGGTTGTTGCCAGTTATCGTGGTGAAGAAGGTCTGTTCCTCTCCATTGCTTGTCTTCGTGTCTGTCCAATGGTAAGTTCCATCGTCAATCGTGCATACAAGTGTTGCGCCAGAAGGAACTGTTGTTCTGACATACACTGTTGCCGAAGAGGATGTCACGGTTGATGTTATGTGGAATCCATCGTAGCCGTATTTCATCGCAGGCAGGCATGGGCTTGTGAACAGTTTCACATTGCCAAGCGTTGCGTTGAAGTTGAAGTCGCCAGCTGCTGGAGCCAAGGTCTGTCTTGTGGTGTTGCAAAGAGCAACCTTGATGTTGTTCGTGCCACGGTGGACATATTCGCTGATGTCGAAGAAGAACGCATTGTAGCCACCCCAATGGGTTCCGACCTTGACATCATCCACATAGATGTCAGCGCTTTGGTCAGCGTGCTGGAACCAAAGGTATGTGGGTTGCGCGGCACGAAGAACCACGGAAGTCTCAAACGCGAATGTTCCCTTGGAGTAGTTGGAGGAATGTCCATCAATCCTGTTGACGGAATATGGCGTTTCAACCACGTTCCCGCCATATCTCCATGTTGGCAGGGACTTGTTGGACTGCTCAAACATCGTCTCCTGGACATACACGCAATTTTGGGTGACTGTCTGGCTGGAGTGGTTTTGGTAGGAGGAATATGTTTCAACGATTGTGTCCTCAATGATGGAGATTGGCATCTGGTACACCTGGAAGTCACCTGTCTGACCCAACCTGTAGTAGATTGTCGCGTCCTCTGTATCGCAGCTAATCTCAATCGTCTCGCCATCAAAGGAGATTTCAGGCGCATAGATGAGAATGTCGTCGCTGACAACCCATCCAGTTGGGATTCCACTTGCGCCAGTTGGATATTCCGCCAATGGCTTGTCGCTGGACTTGACATATGTTCCACTTGCCGCCACGTTCAACGTCCAGTTCTCCATTACCTTCGTCTTGTTGAAGCCACTGGATGCGCGGCACACGATGGTGTTGAGCAACGCGCAACCCTCGAACATGTGTCCATAGCACTCATTCACTAGGGTTGTTGCTGGAAGTTCTGGAGCCTTCATTATGCCGCACTGCTCAAACATGTACCAGTAGCATCCCTGAGCCAAGGTTGTGGCTGGGAGTTCAGGTGGAGCAACCAATGTTGTACACCAGCTGAACAGAGCGCGATAGCAGTACTGCTTCATCGTCAACGCCGGGAGAATGAGATTCCTTGCAGAGATTACAAGGGACTTCTTGAATAATGAGCAGAACTGATATGTGGAGTTCGTCAATTCAGAGTTGGACGCGAAGCCATCGCCATACAGGAGGGACATTATGTTGCCCTCAATGTCGAACTGCGCGGTTCCACCCTCGAATCCAGAATATGCGCTCTTGCTTGTGGCATATGTGGTTTCGGCGCCTCTGAACCTCACCATGTCGTTCGCAACAACGTCAATCGTTACGCCATCCGCGGTGGAGGTGATTGAAGTCCAGCTTCCATTGTTGACGCTGTATTCAATGGTCTTCGTCAAGCCGCCAAAGGCTTTCCACGCAATCGTGCCTGGGGACAGAACCTTGAACGTGAGGTAGTCGCTTGAGTAGTCGTGTTCAGGCGCATATTCGCAAGTCTGGGTGACAGTTGTGCTTGTCTGGTTCTTGTAGGTTGAATATGCCTCCACAATCGTGTTTTGGCTGATTGTGAACGGCTCCACATAAGCCCTGAAGTCCCCGGTTTGGTTGAGCCTGTAGAATATGCTTGCCCTTGAAGTTGTGCAGGAGAGCATGACAAGGTTCTCATCGCATCTGATTGTTGGGGCATAAAGTGTGACTGGAACGTATGTGCATTCCTCCGAAACGGTCTCGCTTTGGCTTTGGTCAATTGTGGCATAGGCATATACGGTGACAGTAGAGTTGATTTCAAATGGGGATTCGTACTCAACGAAGGATCCAGATGTGCCAATCCTGTAGAATATGGACGCGCCAGAGGTGGAGCAGTTGATTTCAACATACTCGCCATCGCATGTGATTAGCGGTTCCTCAATTCCATCATCGTAGATGAAGGTCTGAGACACTGTATCGCTTGTGTAGTTGTTCAACTTGGAGTATGCCTGGATTATGGTGTCCTGCGTGATTTCAAGCGGCTCCGTGTACAGGGTATATGCCCCAGAGTTCCTTGTTCTGTAGTAGATTTCCGCTCCACTTGTCTCGCAGTTCATGGTGATGGTATTGTCCGAGAACATGAATGTCGGGACTGCTGGTGGATGCGTTATCTTCTCCAACTGGAAATTGAGGATGTTTACCTTTGAGTATCTGTATGGCTGGGCGTTCTCGTCCAACGCGCATCCAAGGCACACTGTCAAGTACCTCAACTCTGGCAGGTCTGGGAAGAGGTAATTGGATGTGAATATCTGTCTGTTGGAAAGGAGTTCACGGCAAACGAAGGTGTTGCTGAACAGGGTTGGGTCGTATGTGACACGGAAGTTGAATTCGGCAATCTGGTTTGTGACAATCCAGTTCGCAGTTGTCGGGTTGACTACTGTGTTGGTGTTGCTGCCAAACTCGAACTGCGTTCCAAGCTGCACATACTTCTGAACTCCGCTGTGGCGAATCTGGAATCCATACCACGGCGATGGGTCAGCTCTCTTCATTGAGAGGATTTGGTGGTGATTTTGGTTCTGGTTTGCAGGTTGGTCAGTGAAGTCAATGGTGAAGTGGAGGTTCATGACGAATCCATCCACGGAGTTGAAGCCGTAGAATTCGGTGTTAACGCCATCAAGGTTCAGTTCCTTCGTTCCATCTTCGTTGCCAGAGGTGTCAATGGAATAGCCGGTAACCACAGCATCCCCGTTCTCGTCATATGCCACGTTCTGGGTTGAGGCATTTCCTTCCACGTCAACTTCCTCATTCACCTGCTTCGTTGGGTCTCCGTTCACATCGTAGTCCGTTGTGGTTGCCGTGCTGGAACCATCGGCATTGGTCTGTTTCGTGCCAACTTGCGTTCCAGACTGGTCTCCATTCTCGTCATAGTATGTCGTGTTGGAGGTCGTGGTGGTTGAACCATCCTGTGCTGGAGCGGTTGTTGTTGAAGTTGACTGTGCAGAAGAACCATCCTGGTTCGTTGTGGTTGAAGTCGTGGTTGAAGAACCATCAAGGTTTTCCGTTGTAGAAGACGAGGTCTGGCTGTATGAACCATCTTCGTTCGTGGTGGTGGAGGATGTCTGGGTTGTGGTTGAGCCATCCTGGTTCTCAATTATGGTTTCTGTCAATGTGATTACCGACCCATCATCGTCAACCAAGGTCTATGAAGACTTGTTCGCAACATATTCAACCGATATGTTCTTCGTTGTGGTATAGCCATTGTATGTTGCGGACACCGTTATATCCCCAGATTGGATTATGGTTATCGTGCCATCGTTTCCAATGGTGGCGTTGGCTTGACCATCTGTCAAGCTCCAGGTTGGCGTGACAACTGTGCCATTGTAACGAGCCACCACTGTTCCAGAGGTTCCAGACATGGTTTCTGACCCCTCAATGGACAACTGGTTGTCGTATGATACCGTTATGGTCTGGGTTTTCGTCTTTCCACCAAACGTGCAGGAAATCGTCAATGCCTTGTTCTGGACTCCTGTGTTTATGTCAATTCTGCCATTTTGGTTTATGGTTGCGTATTGGTAGCCGGCCGTCAAAGCCCATTCTGCCGCCACGTATCGTCCTGCATTTACGCATTTGCAGTAGATTGTTTTCCCCGTGAAGCTGTTGGATCTCCCCAATCCCTCAACTTGGATATTGAAGTTCTGAACGATGAAGTATATTGTGTCAACGTTCAGCTAGTTTATGTATATTAGTTCATCCATGGTGAAGATTAAGTTTTTGTCTTTTGTTATTTACCATTCAAATGTTCTATTGGTAAATACGTGTATGAGCAAGAAGAACGAAATACCAAAGAACATATCTGGGAAGTTGAAGAACTCAAAGGTTGCAGTTGACAACTTTGTTTTTGCCGAGATTCAGTCAAACAGAAAGTCGTTCAACGTCTACTGTGGGAAGAGCAAGAAGCGCATATACCAAGGTTCGTGTGGAAAGGAGATACAGAGCATTTACTTTGATGGAACATGCGTTGTTGCCATTTGCCAGAACAGGACTTACATATTTGGTCCAAACGACATGAGATATCCATTGAAGAACTGGCGCAAGATTCGTGAATTTTGACAGACTTCATGTATAATTCCAGATATGGAAGAATGGGTCAAATAGCGAAGCGATGAGGAATGGAAGTGGGTTGTTGGCGAGATATTCAAGAAGCCAGACTTCGATAAGGTTGCCAAGGAAATGAAGGGGTTGCATGATGGAACCAAGAACAGGTTCACAAAGGTCGCCATGACAAAGACTTCCCAGTACTATTTCTTCGAGGAGAGGTCAAAGGCGAAGATTGGGAAGTTCCCATTCCACCAGATAGTGGAGGACAAGGCGACATACGAGAACGTTGCCGAGCTGGCGTACAGATACTTCAACAAAAACCCGGTTGGATATACGTTTGACAAGTGGATTGTCAGGTATGTGAGGGACGTTGGCCGTCTGTTCAGCACCTATGGCATCCCATCGCAGTTTCCATTCTCCCAGGCGTTCAGCCTCTACCAACAGCACAACGTGAATGGAAAGGTGTTTGACTATTCCTGTGGATGGGGGAACAGGCTTCTTGCAGCGATGTGCAACGACCTTGACTACACCGGAGTTGACACGAATCCTGCCCTTGTGGAGAAGCTGAGGGAAATGGCAGTTGACTTCAACAAGGTTAACGGCCTCAATCTCAACGTGGATGTCAGATGTCAGGGAAGCGAGGAACACAACCCTGAATGGGACAACAAGTTCGGTCTGTGCTTCTCAAGCCCACCATATTTCGACCTTGAACTATACAATGGCGAGAACACCTCAACCACGAAATTCCCAGAGTATCGGCAGTGGCTTGAAGGGTACTTGAAGCCAACAATCCTCAACTGCCGTGACTATCTCATTCAAGGTGGGAAGTTCGTGATGTCAATCAAGAACATTGGGAACAGGAAGATGTACGATGAGGCGATGAAAATGTGTCTGGATTCAGGAATGCAGCTTCTTGACGAACAAAGTCTCCCTGTCACAAGAAGGACGGGGTCAAAGGGTCAGAAGGAGAAAGGTCTGCAAGCCAGCAACGAGAAGATGCTTGTTTTCCAGAAGGTCTGACAGTTTACCAGAGCCAAGTCTTGTTGTATAATTCAATGGGTATTTGGATATGGTAAAGATTGACTACACTGTTGGATTTGACGTACAGAAGATACGCGACATCATTGAGCCGAACGATGGCTATTGCTGGGTCTACTACGATCCCCTGGGGATGAACCCAAAGATTGACGAGAACGGGAAGATATTCCTCAAATGCTACGAGAAGATGACCCACAACCCAATCGTGGTTGAGGTGAAGAACTTTCCATCCACCCTCTGGCACAGAATAGACAAGTCTGACGAAATGGCGAAGACTGGGATGGTTGATGCCTATGGTTTTCCAATCAAGCAAGAAGTCTTTGACAACGTGGCGCAGAGAAGGAAATGGGTGAATTCGTGGAAGAAACGCCCAGACTACTGCGAGAAGCAAATTGTCCAGAACCAGGATCCATGTGACGAGTTCATGCAGCAAGTCTTCTGGAAGGAGGCGCAGGAGGAGACATTCAACAAGGGATTCCAGCGTGTGTTCTTCATAGACATTGAGACCGAGGTTTCGGCAACATCGCTCATGCCCCACAAGGCAGTTGACAAGATTCTGATGATAACCATTCTGGACTCAAAGGACTGGAAGTTCCATACATGGTCGGTGAAGCCATGCAAGAAACTGGATTCAGACCACATCTTGTATGACAATTTCAACGAAAACGAAGCCGAGATGCTCAAGCATTTCCTCCACTTTTGGGCAACAAACTATCCTGACGTTGTGTGTGGATGGAACAGCAGATGGTATGATATGCCATACATAGTCAGGCGCATTGAGAACGTGCTTGGCAAGGCAAAGGCCAGATTCCTCTCGCCACTTGAAGACTACAGAATTGTCCACGAGAAGTCAGATCAGAAGGACGAAAATGGCAAGTTGATTGAAAAGCCAGAGATTGAATGGGTGGACATCAAGGGCTTGTTCCAGGCTGACGATTTGGTTCTGTACTCAAAGAAGTTCAAGGTGAAGGAGGCGTTGGATGGTGGCTACGGTCTGTCCAATGTCGGCATTGCTGAGGGGCTTGGAGGCAAAGTTGCGTATGAGACAACGCTTCTTGACCTCTACAACACTGACTGGCAGAAGTTTTACGAGTACAACGTCCGAGACGTTGATCTGCTTGCCGCGATTGAGAAGAAATGCAAGTTGATTCCATTGGCGAGAACAGTGTCGGGGTTTGGCTTGGGGAACTACGACTTCATCTACCAATCCGCCCCTTATCTCGTTCCCACAATCTCCATATTCTGCCAGAAGCACCGAGAGAACATGATATTCAACACCTACGCCAACAACTTCCGCGAGAAGGTGAAGTTTGAGGGAGCATGGGTGATTGACCCTGTTGTTGGGCGTTATTCGCATGGAACGGCAACCGTGGACTTCAACTCCCTGTACCCGTCTTGCATGAGAATGTTGAATCTGTCCATTGAAACCTACGTTGGACGCATTGAGGACGGCTACACTGGCGTTGGTGGATTGGACAACAACTGGATGCAGCATGGTGGAATTGACGGCTATCCCGACGATTACGTGTTCAAGCTGATTATTGACAGGGTTGACATGAAGACCCCCGTTGAGAGGGAGATTGACGCGAAGACATTGAAGAAGCTCCTTGAGACACGCCTTATCATCTGCCCAACGAACATGACGTTGTTCTTGAAGCACGAAGTGAAGCGTGGCGTGATTGCGGACTGGGCGGAGGTGTTCTTCAACCGCCGCAAGGCAACCAAGAAGGAAATGTTCAAGTGCGATTTGGATGCAGACAAATGCACGGACAAGGTTGAAAAAGAAAAGCTGCTGACAAGAAAAGAGAACCTTGGAAACCTTCAGCAGGCGTTGAAGATTTGCTTGAACTCCATCTACGGCGCATTGTCCACAACTGGCTGTCCGTTCCTTCATTCAATCGGACTTGCGCAATCCGTGACGAGGGCCGGCAGGTTCTCAAACTACAACGGACGTCTGTTCTACCAGCAGTGGTTGAAGGAGAACTACAACGTTGACGATGATTACGTGGTGACGGCATCGGGCGACACGGATTCGTTCTTCATGAACTTGGAAGCTGTCACGAAGGACTTCATCAAGAAGAATGGATGGGACAACGACCTCAACAACTGGACGGATGAGCAGAAGTTGACCCTCTGGAACCACATGCAGAAGTTCACGGACGAGTACCTTGTACCCCACATCCAGGCACTTGTGGCGAAGGAGTTCCATACCTCGAACGCAGCTCCAATGAAGTATGGTCTGGAGTACATGACAAGCGGTGGCATCTTTGAGTCACCGAAGCACTACATCGTACACAAAATCGTGGACGAGGGACCGAAGCTCGTTGACAAGTTCAAGTACACTGGCATTGAATTGAAGAAAGCCCAGGTTCCGCCAGAAATCAAGAAGTTCATGAAGGACATCTACTTCACCGCAGTGATTGACAACAAGTTTGACTACGAAGCTGCCAAGAAGAAGCTGGATGACGTTTATCAGGAAATCTTGAAGATGCCCCCAAGCGCGTTGGCGAAGTGGCAGGGGTATGGAACCGAGACAGAAATGGAGGGGTTCTTGCAGGAGAAGAAGGGCGCAACTGGAATCGGAAAGTGCGCGAACTACTACAACCAGATTGTGAAGAGATTGAAACTGGACAAGAAGTATGCCCTTATCAACGTTGGCGACAAGATTCAGACAATCTACATCAAGCCCACGAACGTCTACGGCATTGGTCAGATTGGATTCCCTCCGAAGCAGTGGCCGAAGGAGTTTGACGACATATTTGAGATTGACTACCCGAAGATGATGGAGAAGGTTGTCATATCCCCATTGAAGGGAATGCTCAAGGCGTTGAACATGGACAGCCTAATCAAGTATAACCCGTCAACAGTTGCCAACCTTGAATACTCAATTGACGATATCTGATGTCAGATCGTTATTGTTTGCCAACTTGATTCTACTCCTTTTTTTCCGCATGGATCTTTGAGGTTATATTTGTCTTTGGCATACTCAGTGAATGCTCCTCTTGCTCCTTGTTCATATTGTAATTCCAACTCTCTAACTTGCTAGTCCAGCTTTGAGAGTTTTACTTTCTGATCCAAGTACCACTTATTAAAGTCCTCATTGGATTTTTTGCAGATGTTTTCCCTGTTATTTTCCAAAAGTATTCCTGTAGCCATATTTGCAAGACCAGAAGCCAAATTTATCAGACTATCAAGCCCAGCCTTGGCTCCAGAAACTAATCCATCTAGGACGGCGGAGCCTATTGTAGAAGGATATGTATGGCAGTCTAAGAACTTTTTTGCATAATCTTCAGCATCATCTGCTATTAATTTTGCTATTCTGTCAAGAAGATCTTTATATCTTTCGGCAATTTCTTGTGTAGCATCCATTTTTCTCTAATCTTCTTCGTCAAGTGGATTCTCTTGGGGTGGAACTGGTGATCCTCCGCGCCAATCTCCACCACCGTAACCACCAAAATTTATAGGGATTGCGCCTGGAATATCACGAAAATTTCTACTTGACTAGTCAGAAAGGGAATCATTTAACATATTCATGCAATAGTCAATTTCATCATTCATTACCTATTTGAAAAAGTTTTTTATTGTTTTTGTTGGTTCCGATTCCAAAGAAATGCGTCTTCCTTTAAGTAGTTTCAGGTAAATCATTTGTTTCCCTCGTTATTTTTTATTATTTACAATATTCAGTATAATATTTATAATGTTCAGTATAATTGTTTTTGATGATATTGCATCTGATTACTGAAAAGATCATGAATATGATTGGCTTTGTTGTAAATACTTCTATACAAACGAGGTATATGGCAACATGAAATGGAATAGACTCTACAGGGAATCGTTGGACATTGACACGCGATTAAGAGATGCAATCAAGGCTGACCCAACTGGTGCAGCGTTGGCGATTTCGTCCTTGATGGATGGATTGGTTACGATGGGTGACGAGAGTGGATTGCTGAGTGCCATTGAATTGGTTTCTGACAAGAAATTCGCCCAAATTTTGCGTGAAATGGAACGCGAAAAGTGGACTAATGAGTGGGTTTATTGATAATGAGGATAAGAAATTATGAAACGCATTATGAAAAGCAAAAGGATGGTGAAGGAGAGTTACGAGGTTTCTCCTGAACTTGAAAAACGTCTGAACTCCATCCTTGCTGACGAGTTCCTGGCTTCTGAGGCTTACCGCCTTGCGATTGTTGCGATGAAGGGCAACAAGCAGCACAGGCTTGAGGAAATCGCGGAGAAGAATGGAGAGGACGAACTTGAAGACCATTTCAAGAACCTCTATGAGTGGATGCAGTCAAAGGGAATCACGGTTGTGACTGACAGAGACGAAATGGCTCAAATCACGAATGGCACGATTTTGAAGTTCAAGGATGGAATGTCCACGAAGGAAATTGTTGACCAGCTCATTCTTTCGGAGGAAGAAGCCATTGACATCTATGAAGACACGATTCCGCATACTGAACTTGACTTGAACGTGATGCTTTCTGGCTTCTTGAAGGACGAGAGGGAGCATCTCAAGGAACTTGTGGACTGCCGTGCCGAAATGGGTGGAAAAGCCTCCATCGAAGACAGGGAAGTTGAGTTGGGCGATTGACGATGGGAAGAATGTTGTTTGGAATATTGGCTGTTGTTTGCATCTTGTTTTTGACAGGATGCATGAACGCCTATGTCAGATGGCCTTCCACTTCAAGGTAGATTGAATCTGTATATCAATCCACTGGGGAAATGGCTGGAATCACGTTGATTGCCTCTTTCCCACAGATGATGTCAGACAATGGTTCTCCTGATGGTTTCATCCCCGAGAACCTTATTTCAATCCCTTTCTTTGGGTTGCCATGTTTTGTGGACACTGTGCTTGAAGGTGTTGTTGACACCATCTGCCTCCCATATGACATTCCTGTTTCAATCCACAGGGAGAAGAACAAGGTCGTGAAGTGAATTGGTTTTTGGTATAATTTGTGTAAATAATACAAGTTGAACATTCAATGACTAGTCACATGAGGGTGTTCACACGAAACAACATTACTCTATAGAGGAAAACGAAATGAAGAAACTGAACATTACGAAGGAACAGTACGATGAGAGCAAGTATTTCAACCAGAAGTACGGTGCGCTCAAGTTTGTTTCTGAGAGCGGCAAGCTCTACAAGACTGACAAGGGCGTTGTGATTGCCCTTGAGTCTGCAAAGGATGACGATGACGATAAGGACAAGGAAGACGAAGAGCCAAAGGGCAGTGACGAAGAGGAAGTGAAGAAGGACGATGAGCCAAAGGGTGCTGAGGCAGAAGTTGGTGGAGATGAGGTGAAAGACCTTGTTAAGGACGTTCTCGTTGGTGTTATTGACACTGTGAAGGACATCGCTGCTGACAAGGGCATTGAACTTCCTGGTGAAGATGAGGGTGGTGCTTCTGACGATGACGTCGAGAAAGATGAAATTGAACTTGACGACCTTGACGATGACGACCTTGACGACCTCCGCGATGGTGAGCTGGAGATTGGCGAGGGTGCTGGGTGCAAGGGTGGCAAGTGCCTTGACAGGGAGTGTGGGGGCGCATGCGAGTGTGGTGGCAAGAAGCCAGCATTCCGCGAGAGCGCAGCACGCAAGAATCGTTTGGCAAAGGTGCGCGAGTCCATCCGTCGCCGTCAATTGGCGAAGAAGATGATGGAGGCTCGCAAGGCTCGTGCTTCCAAGAAGGTTCTTGAGTCTGCCCGCAGGCGCATGATTGCAAAGAAGGTGATGGAGTCTCTTCGCAGGCGTCGTCTTGCGAAGAAGATGATGGAAGCACGCAAGATTCGTGCAAAGAGGGTTCTTGAGTCCATTCGCCGCCGTCGTCTCGCCAAGAAGGTCATGGAATCAAGGAAGATCCGTGCCCACAGAGCAAGGCTTGCAAGATAATCAGACGAAAATCTGGTTAAAAAGGAACGAGGTCGCCATTTACTGGCGACCTTGTTTGTTGTATAATGTATATTGTGATGGAAAACAACGAAGACAAGATTATTTCAGACTTTCTCATTGACAAGAAGCCCTTGATTCTGTATGGGCTTGAGTACATTGACAATAACGTGTTCAAGCCAAACTTCATAAATGCACTTTCTGACATGAAGTGGAAATGCGTCATTGTGCCTGATTCAGAATGGACTCCGAGCAAGTGGTTTCCAACCGAGACTTCTCTTTCCGCCCGTGAGACTAGAATCCTTAGTTCGTACATTTCCAGAAATCCTGGAATGTTTGGATATGACGACAAGTGCGGTTGGGCGTATCATGAACTCGTCCATGCTGCGATTTTCAGTGGGAATTTCCCGAAGAGGTTCTTGGCATTGGACTCTCAGTTTGGGTATCCATTGACCACGGATGAAATCTATTGCTATGGCTATCAGATGAAGCACTTGATTGAGCGGAACAAGAATGGAAACTTGATGAGGTTCGCCATTGGCAAGATTCCGTTCATCAAGCCAAAGCTGTGTCTTCTGGGAAATGCTTTGTTCAAGTAAATGGTAAATACCATTACCATGAATAGTGCATTGACAAGACCTTAGTCCATTCAAGAACTCTACAAGACGTATTTTTCGTTCGCAAACAGGTTCAAGTTCACTGACCTCCTGCGGAACTACATTCAGAATGAGGAATGGAAGGACAAGTCCCAAGAGCCTATTTGGGAACTTCTGTCCAAGATATCGGACGACATTGGGGCTGTCCTCACCGACGACATTGTGAACTACACAAGGAACGTGGTTGACATCAACACATGCAAGGTTCCAGAACTGATTGAACACGCCAAGATGATTTAGTACAGTCTTGAACATCTGAAGAACTCTTATGCGGTTTTTCCCAAAAGAATTCAGTGCCTCATTGACTTGTTTTCAATAAATCAGGAGTATTTGCTTGGAAACCACCAGAACCACATTCTCTCGGATTAGATAATCAAGGAAATTCTTGTCTACATAAAGGACAATCTGGGAGATAAAACGCCATTCACCAACCAAGATGTCATTGACAGATTGATTGAGGATCCACATGGGCTTGTAGATGGAGGCATATACAGGAATTTCGTAACAACCCTGTTCTACAATTCAATTGTTGACGAGCTTGCTTCAACATATTCAAGCGAATCTGGCAAGCCCATTGTTTTCAACCTTCTTTGGAAGGAAAGACGGGAGAAAAGTGGGATTTTGCAGAAGGTGGAACAGTACAGATCATGGGTTGACCTTTTCATCTGGAACGAGATTGAGCATCCATTGAACAGCAGTGGAATGCAGAACACACTGTGGGACATAGTTGAACAGGTGAAGAACCAGAAAAGAATGTCCCCAAAATTCAATCCCTTCAAGGTTGCCGACAGCATTTTCTTCAATGGATTGAACCCAAACAACAAGCTTACCGAAGATGAACTTGCACTTGTACAGGACGTGATTGACTACCATTCCAAGCCAATGTACGATTACGAGATCCAGAAATTCTCCAGTGACCAGTCAACAAGGTACGCATATTACAGGGAGCTTGAGTTCTTCGAGTACCTCAAAATGATGATGTTCGTGATGAACAACGTCAATTCGTTTTTGGTCGACAGTCTTTCATACGATTTGTCAAGAAACAAGTTCCTCCAGTACGCCCAACCATCTTCAAGATGCGTGACCGTCATGCAGATGTTCAGGGAGGGGAACGATGTTCTGGAAGACGCATCTGGGAAGGTTGTTGTCAACCATGAAATGGTCTTGAAAGTTGCTAAGTTCCTCTGCGATTACGCATTCCACGTACAGTCAATACGCGAGAACGTCAAGACAATAGCCCAGAAACACGCAATGCGTGGAACTGGGGCGCTGCTTGCCCACATAGTGAACGATTATCTCATCAAGGAACTTCCAGTTGTGAGGGACATGCTGTACGATGGGTCGTCAGAAGATCCGGTTAGGTTCATGTGGGAGGTTGACCAGAAGTTCAACAATTATGGAAACGTGAAGATACTGGAGTACGAGGACGACAACGAATACTTCAACATAGACCCAGAGGCCGACGTCAGGTTCACTGAAAGAACCAACGCGAGATACTGGGAGCAGCTTTCGACAATGGGAGATGGCGATTCCATTGGAGTCTTCACCAAGGGTCAGATGAAGAACTTCTACCGCGAAGTGCTTGGAATGGACAGACTTCAGCCACAGAAGCCAGACGATTACGATGACGTGTGTGATTTCCTTGTTGATTTGTTCAAGATTGGGGCGAACCCAATTGAGTGGAACAATGACGATAGGGAAGTTCGGAATCCAATAGACGATATAATCAACAAGTCGGAGAAGGACTATGGGTACACGAAGCAGGACAGACTTGAAGTCCAGAACAACGTCCAGTTGAGGAGAAACCAGGAAAGTCAGTTCCTTGAATACAGTGGGGACTGGAACGCCGTGTCAGATGGTCTGTACGATTACGTGAACAACAGAATCTTCTACTGGAAGAACACGGACTATTCCTCCCACATGCTCCATCCATTCATGTACAACTTGAAGCTGTGGAACAGACTCAACAACATCATTGTCAATGGGTACAAGGACTACGTGAACAGCGACATGGTTGACTACTTCAGTTCAAAGGTGAAGTTTGATGACTTGTTTGGGGAATATGGCGAGAGCAGGAACTTCTGGAAGTACAATGTGATGGACTTGACCGGCTACACCACGAGATACGAGGCCGCGATAAAGGACGAGCACCGGGAGGACTTCAACAGCACGGTGAGTCCATTGACTGGATACGATGGTCTGTTCTATCCAGACGCAGCCAAGGAGTTTCTTGAGATGTATTCGGACGCATAGGGAACTAGTGGGGGTTTTGATCTTCCATCTGCGTTCTTCGAGGATCCAAGGGAAGTTGATTCGAGTGAAGTTGAGGGGATGAGTGGATTTGCCAAAGCCATGCACTCAATATACTGGCAGCTTGACAATACTATTGATGGCGATACAATCAGTTACGTCCCTAGCCAGTTCTACGTAAAGTGGTACTCGCATCTCAACTACACAAGGGAGGAATATAGGAAAATAGCAATGCAGTTGTGGTATTGGAGGGACAGAATCAAGGAGTTGATTTCCATTGAGTATCCAATAACAAGGTACTGCCTTGACGTACAGGGAAATTCTCTGGTTCTTGTGTCAACTTTCCAGAATGGCGAGGAGGAGAGCAATCCAATGCTGGTTGACCTCCAGATTGCCCAGGAGCAAGTCCAGAACCACAGGTCTGGGAACATGAACACGCATGTACCATTTTGCGACAATGTTCTGGTAAAGCCGGCTGAACTCTGGATTAGGTGGAAGTCAAACCCAATCGCAGTTCCAGCATTTGACGTGAAGTATGGGCAGAACACTGGGTTCTCGGAATTTGACAAAAGATACAGAAATGGTCAGTCAATTGAACTTGGTCAGTTGACGCACACCAACAGCAACTGCAATGACGACTTCAAGGTGGTGCTTTCCGCGTGGGTTGACGAGTATGGTGGGATGATTGGCGACAACAGACTTCCGGTGTTCTTCGACATGGAGCAGTCCGCGAACGTGCTTCTCCTTTCGTCCTGGTACAAATGCGATGACGTGTCTGAAGATGGGATTATAACAAAGTCCGAATATGGGGAGCAGGTGAAAACGGTGCTGTGCGCGAAGAACCCAAAGCACGTTGTTTCACTTGAGAGGGGTGGTTCAAGCACACTTGACTACTGTCTGGAGAAGTACCCAAGCGATGTTTCAATTTCCGGCACAAGGACAAGCCTTGACTGGATTTTCGATAAGTACCACTACTGCCAAGCCAATGGTTCGCTTTTGATTCCATTCTACAGATTTGACTGCGTTGACGATGGGGATTCCACGCAGAAACTCGATTTGATGGCTTACGTCATCCCGGCGCAGACAATCAAGGGGGAAAACTACTCGGCGCAGGAGAGAATGTACCAGTTGAAGCTCAGCGCGCCAATTGACCTGAACCAGAAAATTGGTTTTTCCAGTCATGCCTCCAAAAGGTTGTTTGACCACGCAATGAAGGTGTGCAGAAACACAAATCTTGTGTTCTCCACCTACAACTTCAATGGATCCAACAGAATTAAGGTTGCGTTCCTTGGTGTGTTCTCCGATGGTCAGGACGATCATTCGTACAAGGTCAATTCGTGTGGGGCCAAGACCAGGTACGAATATGATTCACAGGACACCAGAAGCCTTGCCTTGACAAAATCCAGATACTTTGACGCAACTGACGAAAAGTGGATGGAGCCGGACGACGATAGGTGGAATCAGGAAGTTGATGGTGGCATGAAGAGGAGATACGTTGACAAGGGGGTTCTGGATGCGTTCAATTCCTACGATTCAATGGACAAGTACGTTTTTGTTCTTGGTTTCTCCCCAACAATAGACAACAAGGGCGCGTTTGAGAATGGATGGATGGATGGAATTGAACCAAGTTCGTACAACATACTTGGAGATTCTGGATGCATACCACACTTTGCGTACCAGTCCCTTGTTGAATACGATTCTGGGGACTAGGAATGTGGAATTTCATTCACCTGGAAAAACGAGTTTCTGAAGAGCCGGAACAATCTTCAATTTGAGATTCTTGGGCTTGACGATAAGAAAATTCCAGAGGCGTTTGAGAACATGAGCAGAATGGTTGTTGATGATCTGTCTGACGATTGCAAGACTATTCTGCGTCCAGCAAAGATGATGGACGATATATACAGGATATGGTGCTGTTCCAAGACCATGAAGGACAGGCTTGGGAACTATCCATACGACATGTACTTTGAGAACGAATACAAGGACTGGGTTGTGGAAAAGAACGGTGCATGCTCCCTTCAGTTTGAGGATGGAGTCGCGGAGTGGAGTCCAGACGATTCGGAGGACATGTTCGCAATTGACTTGTCAACTCTGGAAAACGTCCCAAGTTCAAGCGATGATCAAGGAAGTTGGTCGGATGAGCAGATTGAGTCGTTCAAGAACGTGCTTTCAGAATACTATGTTTCAATTCTGAGGACCGACAATGGGAGAATAATGAACGAGAAAAGATACATTCTTCCACCAACTCCAGTTTCCGAATTTTTGGTAAGTGGAGACGGGTCTGGATACGTGGGATGTAATCTGTCCAGATACCTCACGGCAAGCGTCAAGAACAACCATTACGCCAAAGCAAGTGTCGTGTTCACTGGAACGCAGCCACCATTTGAAATTGATGAAAGTGGTAGCAGAACCTATGCCCTTCCAGAGGAACTTCAGTATGGAAATTCCATATGTGGTGTTGAGCAGATACAGATGAAGATCGACATAGTGGACGTTGAGGTGAAGACTCAGGCGTGGAAGGACGATTTCACCCCAATGCTTGATGAAGATGGGAACAAAGTTCAGGTTTCCCATTTCGTGAAGAAACTGAAACCAATTGTGAGGTTCAAGAAGTTCTCGGGAAATCCAAGTTCTCTCGTTGACAAAATACAGGCATCCACCACCAAGGTTCCAGATGGACAGGTGATTGTCATAATGTCCCACAGAAATCTTGACAACCTTGCGAAATACCACATTCTGAACAAATCAAGCAACCTCTATTATATGGGTTCCATTCCAGGGAGGGACAACACATTCAAGACCTCCGATTTCAAGTTCAGCAAGACTGTATTGCTTGACTTTGATGGTCAGTCAAACGTGTGGAAATCTCGGGAAGTCAGTGTAAGTGGAGAGCCAATTCTGCAGTTTCAGTTGAATGACGTCCATGACACGGATGGGCTTCCACCTTATTGGGTTGAAGTTGATGGGGGCAAGTGGTATCTTGAACAAAGCGATCTGGTTGAAGATGGGGAAAGGTCTTTCCAGTTTGGGGACACGCAGAAGGTTCTCTACCCTGACAACAATGGTGGAAAAGAGCATCTTGGAAGAAACGATAATGGAAACGTCTATCCAAAACCGGGAATGGGGAAGTTCATCTACGCACACAAGGTCAAGGAAGTTCCCGAGAAGTACGCGGACTATCTTTACATCAAGAGTGGTGGACTTGCGTTCAAGATAAGCGAGGAGTCCCAGTCTTTCTCCGAAGCACTGACCAAAATCCCATCGTTCCACGTTGACGAGAAGATGAAGAACAAGCTTCAGGACTTGAACAACGTGAAGGTGATGAAGGAATACTCCACTTTCATCCACTAGAGCGAGGACCCGGACAAGGTGAAGAACTGCCGAAACCTCAATCCAATTTCAATTGACGCGGTTCTGAAACATGGTCTGGAGCAGAGAGAGGATGGTCAAACCAGATAGTTGGTTTGCGCGCAGAATGGAATGGCCATCATGCTGGAAAACATGGACAGCAAAACAAGATTGAGGCTTCAACTTGAGGATGGAGAGATTGACGATTATCTGAAAATCTACACCAACTACGTGAGGGTTGACGATGGACATGGGGATTGGCACTACGATCTCTACTTCAACGTCCAGAACCTCCTCAACTCCCCATTCGAGTACATATCCTCAGTTACGAACCAGCCAAACGTTCTGATTATTCCTGACTCGTATCTCTACCTCACTGGAGACAAGTTCAAAAAGGTTTACAGTGATGGTGGAACCTGGACCCACAACGAGATAGATGATGAAAAACTGAATTCAATCAAGAATGGTGGTGTTCTGTCAATATATGGACAGATAAAGACTTATTCACATGACGTTCTTTCAAGCGCGAGGACTTTGAAGTTGTTCGAGTATAAAGTGTACAACGTCTCCGACGATAAGCCAAAGTTCCTCATTGAGAAGACTTACGATATCACCAAGTCAACCATGAATGGAGACCAGGGGAACGAGATAAGGATTGAGTTCAACGATGTAATGTTCACCGTGGATGAAATCAGCTTCAAGGCATCGCCAGATGGGGACGATTCTGGAAAGTTCAGAGAACTTGACAAAGACGTAATTGTTGTACAGCCAGTAAAAATTGTGCATGACTGGAAAAAGGACGCCAACTACAGAATCAACCGAATATCCTTTGACATAGTGAACGATGTGATAGATTTCCAGAATACTCCACATCTGTGCGAATACTGGATTCAGTCAAGGCCGTTGAGGAATGGAGAGAAGTCAACAATGGAGGGAATTGACCATCCAGTTGCTGGCAAGCCCTATTACGATCACTGGTCCGACAGGTACATGAACCTTGAATTTGATAAATCAACTGGAGTTCCAAGGATGACCTTGACATATGGGGATTCTGGTGGGTTCAATTTCGAGACTGTGTATTTGAGGTGGAGAGTCCCCAGTGGATGCAAGGTAATGGACACTGTTGACAGACTTGGTGGTTATCTGTTCAGTTCAACGGCAAGAAACGTGACTGTTGAAATCTCAGATGGTCAGATGGTTTCTGAGGTCAAGGTTACGCCTGGATACGTCAGACCAAGGGTGCATGAACCTGGGAAAATGTACCTTGGTCTTGAGCATTCAACCACCATGAGGAAAAATGGATATGTTCTCGTTGGACTTGCGTCTGCCATTGCCTCGGCCATTGGACAAGGGGAGAAAAACCCAATTTTCACTGGAAACAACGTGGTTTCAGAGGATGAGTTGAAGAACAAAGTGGTTCACAATGCCAATAAATGATGGAGGAAATATGGGACAGGCATATGACACAAACAAGGAATTCGTTGAGAAGTACAGAATAGACAATGTGATTCTTGAATCGTATTTCAAGAACGCAAAGGGAATGAACGTCTCCGGAATGACTTTTCCATTGCGGATAGACAACCGGCAGTACTGCTCTCCAACGGACTATCAGGGAAACAAGCCAAGCTGCTGTGGATATTCCACGGCGCAGATTCTTGAGTCAATCAACTGGATGCGCACTGGAACGATAAAGCAGTTCGATGCCGACCAGATTTACGCAAAGGCGAAGGAAACAGATGGGCAAATGGGTCAAGGTGGAACTTATCCAGATCTTGCCATGATGAAGGGACTTGAACTTGTTGGAGATTGGGGAAGCCAACTAAAGGTGAAGTCTTCCACGGAAGCAGAGGTGAATCAGTTGAAAAGGGCAATTCACCAGAGCATGTTTGTGTCGGTGAACATGATGGTTACAAGGGACATATACGATATTGACAGCAGCAATTTTGTGTACATGGGCAATGAAAAGGTTGTTGGTGGTCATTCAATGGTGTGCTGTGGATACGATGAAGATTCCAAAATGCTCATCATGCAGAACCATTGGGGGACAATCTGGGGTCTGAAGGGGTTTTTCCTCTGTCCATATGACGTTTGGCAGAAGCAGTGCAATATTTTCTGCTGGTACGAGGCAAGTGGAGCAACGCCACAGAAGCATAGGAAACCAAGAGTGAGAAAAATGGAGTCCTCTGAGTCAGAGATTGTTGAAAACAGTGACATAAAATTGTAAATAGTATCACAACCAACATTTAACAAGGTGGTAAAGTAAAATGAGAATAGTCATAGACAAGGATGTTTCCGAGATTCAGCTTCTGAACGAGGCATACAAGAAGGGCAACATGAGGTACAAGGTGCTTGCCATTGAGAATGGGGAGAAGTTCGTGTATGGAAAGGGTCTTCTTCTGAATGAAGTTTCATCTGCGCTGGAAAAACTGTCGGAAGACGATATGTTCAAGGGGTGTTCCGTCAATGTGGTTGAATGCTCAAAGGATGGAAAGACGGAAAACACCATATGGGAATCAGATGCCAAAACACTGGTTTCAGAGTCCACGGTGTACAGTGAAGGGTGGAAGGAGATATGGCAGAAGGTTTCTGGTGGTGCGAAGCGCGCTGCTGCCGCATTGGGCGATCTCTTCAAGAACAATCCAATAACCAAGTTCTTCAGTGACAAGATTGACGAGTGGAAAAAGAACAACTACATTACCAACGATAACGAATTGACAGGACTTGGATACAAGATTGCCGTTGGAGATGTCAAACCTGAAGAGAAGAAGGCCGAGGCAAAGCCTGTCACGGAGGCAGAAGCAAAGGAAGGTGGAGATGACCTTCAGGCTAATCTCAAGAAGGTATGGGATGTCAAGGTTTCCCAGTGCGTTCAGGCACTTCAGCAACAGGGTTATGAGGTCAAACCAGAGGATATTTCTGGAATTACTGCGCAGGGCGATGGAAAGCCAGTTCAGATTCAGGCTAAAGTCAAGACCAAAGATGGTCAAGATGCGTTTCTCATGATGACGCAGAATGGAGACATAGCCCAGGGAGATGGAAAGGGAAATGTCAACAAGGAGACCGTTGTGAAGGCTGACGATGCCAAGAAGGAAGCTGGTTCTGGTGATACTGGTAGTGGAGATACTGGAACTGGAGAAACGCCTCCTCCAATATCTCCTGAAGAAGCAGTAAAAGATCCAAAGGCAGCAGTTGGAAACCTTGCTCAGAGAGTCACTAGGCTTGAACAACAGGTTTTTGAATCTTCGTGGAATTTCAACGATGAAGTGAAGTATTCCAAGAGGGATGGATACGAAAGGCAGACCATCAAGCGGTTCTTCAATGAAATGAACGATGAATCCGTGAAGAACATCAAGTTCATCCGACCAGATGGCACATTCAAGATGTATGACATCTCAAATGGCTCTCAGGCTTATTCCGAGTTCAAGAGAGATTTCAGGGAATCCACAGAGGCAGTTGAGAAGGAGGGTGGCTTCAAGGAGTGCAGAGTTGTGATTGAATCTGCCGGAAGCAGAAGCAGATTGAATGGATTCAAGTTCTCGGACTTTGGCATGGCAGACGATTTCGATTCTGACCAGAAGACCATTGTCATCAGGGAAAGCGTCATCAAGGACGCCCCTGAAGATACAGATGGTAAAAAAAAAGTTGAACTCAATCCAGTGAACGAGTCCTCAATTGAGGGGATTTCCAAGAACCCAGAACCAAATGGGTTCACTCTTGAACTTGACAAACAGGATCCAATTGAACAGGTTAAGTCCCTTCTTGCTTCCATGAACAAGTACAATGGATTTGACAAGGAGAAGATTGACGATGTACAGGATGGTTCAATCTCAGATGGTGTGACAACATATCCTGATGTTCCAACTTTCGAGACACCGAAGAAGCAAGAACCATTGGAAGCTCCAAAACAGGAAACGCCAACGGTTGAAGTTCCAGAAGTTGTGAAGGAAGCCGAGGGAGATGACGAAGGTGGTGGCGAAGACCCAGCCGAAGGGGGTGGAGACGATGCTGGTGGAGATGCAGATCCATTTGCTGGAGGGGACGATGCAGGAAGTGAAGGAGAAGACGCAGGTGGTGATGCCGACCCATTTGGTGGTGGAGACGATACAGGTGGTGGCGAAGGTGGTGGAGATGTGGACCCATTCGCAGGAGGAGATGAAGGTGGTGCACCCGGAGGTGGTGACGCAGGTGGTGTTCCAGATGGTGGATCTGCCGTCGGGCCTGCCACCCCAGAGGGAACAGAGGGTGAAGACCCTTCTGCAGGTGAACCGTCTGCGTCAGACGCAGTGAATACTGATGCACAGGACAACCCAAAGTCCCAATACAACATCAACGTCACGAAGCCATTCAATTCCGATGAGGATTTCTCATTGAACGAGGAAGAGCAAAAGGAGTTTTTTGGGAAGATTGACCAGTTGGTGAAAATCCCAGACATGGACAACTATTCCCTTTATCTCTACCAAATCACGCCAGAGAACATGAACCTTGACGATGTTCACTACATCCAGGCTCTCTACGATCTGAGCGTGAAACTTGGTCTGCTTGAGGACGTGTACGCCGATTCCAACCTCCTTGAGAAGTACAGCTCCTACAAGTATTCGGTTGTGAAGGATGGTGAGGACGATGCAACTGAGGGAGATAACGCGCTGACCGTGACTGAGGGAACAACCAAGGTTCAGGACGATAACGAGAAGAAGGCTGCCGAACTCAACAAGAAGATGAAGCAGAAGAACGATGACAGGCGTGGTCCAGCATGGACCAAACTTGACAAGGACAAGAATGGCGTTGACAAGCCTGTCATCATCGACACAAGGAAAGATGATTGGACGTTCGATGGTAAGGATGACAAGGAGAAGAAGTTGATTGACTCCACGGATGTTGGTGCGTTCCATGGACTTGGCTGGCTTGCCACGTTCAAGGCCATGCAGTTCGGCTCTCCGAGGTACTTGACAATGTACATCAAGAGGAATGGAGACGCAAAGGCAGAGGAACAGTGCAGGAAATACCTTGAGAAGCTCTCCTACACGGAGATTGAGTTCGTGAACATTGAGGAGGTTGACCCATACGAGTACGTATACAGAATGGGACAGGGAATGAAGACCCCTGAGACTGTGAGGACGGAGAAGTATGCGAACGGAGAGGTTCCAGTGACCTATTTCGAGAACAGCGAAACGAAGGTTCCAGAGTCAATCCCAGGGGACATCAAGCGCGATGTCAAGAGAGTGATAACCAAGTTGAACGCCGAAATCCGTGGGACAAAGCAGTTCAACTTTCTGAAGGAATGTGGAGTTGAGAAGCCACAGCTTGACCACCTTGAGTTCTTGACGCATTATAAAACTGCTCAGGTGAACGAGACATTGAGCGAGACGACCTACAAATTCGTATTGAAGAAGAACGATAGCATGATGAGCAGGATGTTCTTCTCCAACATGAAGGAAAAGCTGTTCAGGTATCTTGGGACATTTGCAACCAAGTACAACATGGAATGTGGATGCGAGGCAACTCCAAATGCAGTGACAATCAGCTTCATGAGAAGCGATCTTGGAAATCCTGGATACGATCTTGAGACAATGGTGGACGCAGACGTTGCGCTTCCAGAGACAACAACAGACCAGATTTGACAGAGGATGACACGAAGATGAAGAGAATATTCACAGAAGGACATTGGTCGCCCTATTCTGGAAAGGCTGCTGAATATGCACACAGGATAATGGACAATACTGACACAGTGTACACGAACAAGTGGACATGGAATGCCGAATACAGGTTCGCTTGGAAAGTTGACAGTCGCGGATGGATTTCCGTGATGAAGGTTAAGCCATTCAAGGTTGCTGGCGTGAGGGAATATGGCTATGTGGTATATGGTCTGTCCAAGGATGGAACGCTCAGGGAGAAGAGCTGGTATTCTTGGCGAGACATGGACGAGGCATGGGATAGGATAAAGATGATATTCAAACTGGATATTCCTGATTAGGCAATCTCCGAGTCAATTAGAGGTAGAAACAAAATGAAGAGAAAACTGGTGAAAGAAGGAAGTTCATAGGACAAGGGACTGATAAAGACAGCCCTTGATGCAGCAATCAAGGCAAAGCAGCTCTTGGACGATGCTGCTGACACGATAAGGGATGCAGTTGGCGAGACGTTCCTTTTCGCAAGGCTTGACTCCCATTCAATGGATCTTGACGACACCATTGACGACATCAAGGGGGTTCTGAATGGAACTGTTGACCCCACTGACGACACTGTTGATGACACCAGCGATTTCGAGAATCCCTTTCTTGAATCCAGAAAGAGGTTTGGAAACAAATTCGTCAAGGAATCAGAGGAAGAGACTGAGTGGTTTGACAGTTATGGCGACATGAAGAAGCATCTTCCAATGGAGTGCATCTTGGATTGCTCCGGTGGGGGGAGCGTTGACGATGAGGTTGACTATTGGGTGAACGAGTTGAATTTCCATGCCCCAACTGAGAAGGGATTGAACTACATTCAGGAATATGGTATTGACGCCATTGGTTCAGAGGCTGTTGACAAGTACGCTGATCCAGAGGTTGTTGACAAGTACGTTCTTTGGATAATGTGTGGGAACATCAAGGACGAGGCTTATGATTTCTGCCGCGATGGTTCTGAATGGGATTATGTTGACAAGGACGCATATCCCGAGGACATGGATGATTGGGGAGAGGAAGATTGGGACAGATTCCAGGATGAAGTTGCAATCTGCCACCTTGGAATGTGATTTTAACCAACGAGGAAAATTGAAATGAAGAAACTAAACATAACGAAGGAGCAGTTCAACCGTAGCCGCTACTTCAAGAACAAATACGGCAAGCTGGAATATGTCTCCGAATCGGGCAGACTTTTCAAGACGAACAAAGGCAAGGTGCTGATGTTCAAGGAAGATTCATTGGATGATATACCTTTTAGAAGCCATCATGGCGACAAATTGGGATTGCGTGAAGTTGGAGACGGTTAGAATGGTTCAAATGACGAAATTGGTATGGACGCTGCCTCTGAACTTATTCACGAAAGATTCTTGGAACTTGATGGCGACAATGGATAGCAAAAGAAACTAGAGGAAAAGGAATAGGATTTTAAGTATTGCTTTGATATTTTGGAGGGACTTTATGAAGGAGATGTGCTTGATAAAGAACAAACCTATATTTTGATGTCGGTTTTGTTTGACCATCTGGAGGAATTGTCGAAGTTCAAGGAATCTACGGATGAAACTCAGTCTTTCGCGGTGAATGAAGCAATACCGAAGACGCTTAAGGAGATTCCACAGGAGCAGGCAGAAAGATTGATTCAGAAACACCTTCGTGCTGGAACCGGTGAATGGGAGGGCAGCCCGGGCTACTCCGATTTCATATACGAGATTGGAGGTGGAAGATACAAGCTCATCCGTCCTGGTTTTGGTGGAAGATACGAAACCGGAATTGTCTCCATGTAATGCACTTGTGTTGATTATTGAAGACGAAGAAACCGTGGTTGCCACCCAGCATCCACGGTTCTTCTTTCTCTTTTAGGTGATTATCGTGCTATTCACATGTTTCAATTATACTCGATGTCGGGTTTCGATAGTCGCACTATCTTGAACACCTCGTCCAGTCCAAGTCCTTCAAGATTTGCGTAGTAATTTTGTATTTGACGGCGGGTGCATCTGCATCTTCCGTCCGAGAACCTGTTGCCGTCGCATGGGCATACGCCGCAGTACGCAATGTATCTGCATTCGCCTTTCTTCATCTCCTCAACCAGGATTTCAAGTACGACCTGTCTGAACTCCACGATGTCCTCAAGCAGAACTGTCTTTCCCTTTTCCTTCGCCTCATTGATGTACATCCGTATTCCAATTTCAGACACTGTGTGGTGGATTGGGAACAGCTCGGAATCGTCAACAATCTTGCTTATGTATCTCGCGGTCTCCTCAGGATGCCCAATCACGAGAATGTTTTCACCTTGTTCGTTCATGTTCAAATAGCCTCTTTTGAACTATTTACCTTTCAGCAAATGCTTCCTGGGAGCTGGGAAAGTTTCATGGTCTTCACCTTCAACAGGAACCCGAACAACATGGTTTCCTGGTCTACTGAATG
>ODAI012542656.1_pt1 | contig 30241 bp, 28 predicted proteins | sample 1539321 | NCBI WGS metagenome assembly ODAI01 (sample SAMN02144231, study PRJEB22623) | gut metagenome | biome: sheep rumen | host: Ovis aries | place: New Zealand
CCAATCCTGCCTGCCGCTGTGGAGAAGTCCTGCAAGGCAAATGCAAACCCTGCGACTGCAAGGTATTCGGCAAGGTATGTACCCCCGAACACCCCGTAGGTGCCTGCATGGTATCCGATGAGGGTGCCTGTGCGGCTTACTATCAGTACGGCGGAGTATAGGGCTGTATCTTAATAAACGAAATAACATTTAAGCGCCTGCGGGCGCACAAAGGAGTAAATACAATATGTCAGAAAAAACAGTTACCCTCGCCCACGGTGCGGGCGGAAAGCAGACCTCGGAACTTATCGACAGAGTTTTCAAGGCACATTTCTCAAATCCTCAGTTCACAGCAGATGATGCCGCTGTGCTGAATATCGGCGACGGCAGACTTGCTATGTCCACCGACGGCTTCATCGTTTCCCCATTTGAATTCAACGGCGGAAACATCGGCAAACTTTCCATCTGCGGAACAGTCAACGACCTTTCCTGCATGGGTGCGAAGCCTCTGTACCTCACCTGCGCTTTCGTCATCGAAGAGGGCTTCCCCCTTGACAAGCTGGAAGAGATTGCCGCTTCTATGGAAAAGACCGCGGCTGAGGCAGGTGTCAAGATAGTCGCAGGCGATACCAAGGTAGCAGGCAAGGGTCAGGTGGATAAGATATTCATCACCACCACAGGCATAGGCAGGATAATGGATAACGCCGATACCTCGGGCACATACGCTAAGCCCGGTGATGCTGTGATCGTTACGGGCGATGTGGGCAGACACGGCTGTACCATACTTCTCGCCCGCGATGAATACGGCATAGATGCCAATGTTGACAGCGACTGCGCACCTCTCTGGGGCACAGTTGAAAGCCTGTATACCGTCACCAATGATATCCACACTATCCGTGACGCTACCCGCGGCGGCGTTGGTACAGTCCTCTATGAGATTGCAGAGCAGAGCAATGTAGGTGTTCGCCTGAACGCAGAAGATATCCCTGTTGACCCCGCAGTCAAGGGCGTTTGCGGTATGCTGGGTCTTGAACCTCTCTACCTCGCCTGTGAGGGCAGACTTGTAATAATCGCTCCCAAGGACAAAGCACCTGCACTGGTCGAAAAGCTCCGCGAGGGCAAGTATTCCAAGAATGCCGCTATCATCGGCGAGATAACCGCCGAAAACGCAGGCAGAGTAGTCATGGAGACCGAGATAGGCGCCCAGACCATGCTCCCTCAGCCCGGCGGCGAACTTCTCCCGCGCATATGCTAATTCATAACACTAAAAGCGAAGCGTTAGTGTGTTCATCAATTGTTGATAGGGTCGCAAGTTTTGTGTGCTTGCCAACAACATTGGAATATGAGTTTGCTGCGCTGAAAAAAATAATATAGAAAATAAAATAAGGTGCGCTTACCGCGATTTTGTGATAAGCGCACCTTTGTTATTAAACTGATGATAAGCACACGGTAGTCGTGCCCGTGCCAATAATTGTGAATTATGAATTACGAAGTCCTGTTGAGCCGAATCCGCCTGCACCTCTTGCAGTGTCGGAAAGGTCATCACTCTCGCATACCTCGGGACGGTATATAGGCGTTACTACCAGCTGTGCTATCCTGTCGCCGTTCAGTATCACCCTGTCCTCGGCTGATGCATTGTGCAGTGCGACTATCAGTTCACCGCGGTAATCCCAGTCAACTACGCCTACGCAGTTTGCAGGGGCAAGACCAAGCTTTGTCGCCAGAGAACTTCTCGCATATATCAGCAGTACAGCATTCTTTTCGCCTTCAAGTTCCGCCGCAAGTCCTGTGGGAACTTTCAAAGTTTCTCCTGCGGGTATACTTATCTCGCCCTCAACACAGGCACAAAGATCGAGCCCTGCGCTGTATTCTGTCTGATATTTCGGTATGACTGCGTTCTCACGCAGTTTCTTGAACAATAATCTCATAACTGTCTCCTTTATTGTACACCGCGGTAATACAGACCCCGTGTTATCTTATCGGGTCTGCCGTTAAGTCCGCCGTTTTCGTATTCTTCGATGATGTGTCTCACCTGTGCGGGAGTTTCATCGGTAAAATCAAGCATAAGTATATCAGCACTTCGGAGGTCGCCAAGCTTGTCAGCCATGTAAAGCACCTCGCTGTTGAGTATCTCCACATAGCCCTCGCGCTTTGAACACCTTACAGGGAAGTCCCTGCCTGTGCGGTCGGTGATATGATGTATGCAGTTTTTACAGCCTGCCGCCGCCGATATCGGACAGTTCACCGTCAGCATAAGTGGCAGTCTGCCGTAGGCGTATACACCTATGGGCAGGGGCTTTTTAAGCCGCGATATCTGTGCCGCTTTCAGTTCAAAGCTGACAATTGCATCAGCCGCACCAAGTTCTTTAGCCATATTCAGCGCACATGAATTCGTTAGATTGAAGCCGAATCCCGCATGAAGCACCATGCTAAGTTCTTTTGCTATCTCGGTATGGGCAAGGTTTGTGGCATACAGGTGGTTTATACCCACGCGCTTTGCTTCTGCAAGTCGGTTCAGCTGTTTATCCTCGTCAAAGGTGAATCGCGGCATCATAACCGCGAGTTTATCAGCAGGGAAGACCTCAGCCGCCCTCACCGCAAGGTCAAGGGGGATACAGCACATTTCCACTTTTTCGGGAGATACCGCACCAAGCTGTTCAAGGTTAGTCACGCTTACACGGATAGTCTGTCCGCCGCCCTTGTATTCCTCAAAGTCGGTGATATCGGATTTAGTAAAGGGGACAACTGCACTGTTTTTCAGCGCACGCTCGTTGTCCATCTCCGTACAGATTTTACGCCTTAACTCGTTAAGTTCACCCGGGCTGACGAAAAGACCGTCGTCAATATCACATTCAGCACCGCCGAAGGTGTATATGGTGTCGCCAAGCTTTGAAAGCTGTTTTATAACTGCGGCTTCATCGACAGCTCTGCTTTTCGCCTGCTGAGGATATCCGCCCTCCGCAGAAACCTCCGTGCCGAGATTGTCCCGTGCTGTCAGCCTGACAGCTTCATCTGCCTTTATCCTTATCTCAAAACTGATGGTATCACGCTTGTCCTCATAGCGGTAAAGCTCGTGTATCTTAGGCATAGCCTTAGCACCTGCCGCCGCATCCTCACCTGTGCGCATACCGAACATATCCCCACCCAGTTTGTGGTGCAGATATCCGTCGGTAAATCCGTTGCGGGAGAATACAGCTTCGAGTGTCTGCCTGTCGTAGTCCTCACCCGCAAGGGCTTTTTTACAGCTGTCAACTGCCATAGCCACGTATTCGGGGCGTTTCATGCGCCCCTCGATCTTCAGCGAGCTTACGCCTGCATTTACTATACATTTAAGTTCATCACAGTAGGAAAGGTCTTTCAGTGAAAGGTCATACCTGTCCTTTCCTCTGCCTCCTGCTTTGCAGGGAAGTCTGCAAGCCTGTGCGCAAAGACCTCTGTTGGCACTTCTCGAACCCACCACAGCACTCATGAAGCACTGACCCGATACCGACATACAGAGCGCCCCGTGTACGAACACCTCTGTTTCAATGCCCAGAGCGGAAAGCTCCCTTATTATATCAAGTGGGAGTTCCCTTGAAAGCACAGTACGGCTGAACCCCAGCTTTTTCGTGACCTCCATTCCGCGGCGGGTATGTATGGTCATCTGGGTAGATGCGTGTATGTGCATATCGGGACAGCACCTGCGTACTATCTCAGCCAGTGCAAGGTCCTGTGTGATGATGCCGTCAACACCCGCAGCCGCACAGTGCTTCACCGCTTTTATGCAATCGTCGAGCTGTTCATCGAATATCACTGTGTTTATAGTACGGTATACTTTTACGCCTCTCTTGTGGCATTGGTATACCGCTTCTTCAATGTCAGAGTCACTGAAATTCTCTGCGTTCTGTCTTGCTGAAAACTTTTCGCCTCCAAGGTATACCGCATCACAGCCCGATCTCAGTGCAGCTGTAAGTACCTCGACCGAACCGCATGGTGCTAATATCTCAGCCATTTACTTATCGTTCCCCTGTCCGCTGCTGCCTGCAGCTATAGCCTGCTCAAAGCTTTTCATGTAAGGGCTGTCCTGTATCGATTTCCTCTGCGCGTCACTTATCTCAGGCTTTGTTTCTGTAACAGTATTCTCGCCTATCGCTGCCTTGATGTCCCCCTTGAGGATATCTTCAGCGCTCACAGCTTCACCCACATTGTTCATCGCACTGAAATTAGTCCTTTCAGCCAGCTCCTTTTCAAGCTGCTCGACCCTTTCCTGCAGTGACTTTATCTCTCTCTGTGCAGCTGCAGCCTGATTTCTCGCTCTGCCTGCATCGTCAACATAGTCCTTTATCTGTGTGCGTATATTGTCTATGTTCCTGTTTGCCTGTCCGAGTTCGTCCATGCAGTCGAGGGCTGTGAGCACAGCACAGTCAGTTACTGTCAGACTGGTGAAACGCGCTTTCATATCCTTCAGGCGCTTGTCAAGAGCCGCCGCCAGTCTTTCTGTGTAATCCTTGTTGTCCTCACTTGTCAGGTTGTAATCCCTTCCCATTATCGTGACTTTGTAGGTTGCCATAGCATACTCCTCCTTGCAAAATATAATTAATGTATATCATATATCAAGTCCGTATACATAGTCGTCCATGAAGTATCCACTGCCGATATCATTCTTTTCCGACCGTATCATACGAAGTCCCAGCGCCTCGTATATCCTGCAGGCACTGTTATTTTTATTGACATTGAGCTCGATCCTTCCGAGCCCCTGCTTCTTTGCTTCATCCTTTACGTATCCCATCATGCTCCGAGCATAGCCCTTGCCGCGCTCATTCCTGTACAGGTAGAACTTGCTGAGATACATACTGTCTTTCTTCGGGTAAAACGCCATGAATCCCACGTTCCTGCCGCTGTTCCTTACAAAGAAATATCTGTATCCGCTGTCAAGCTGTTTTTTTATAGCATCCTCCGTCTGGAACATAGCTAACATATAATCGTTCTGTTTTCTGCCTATGATCGGGTCATAGTGCTCTCTGACTATCTCCGATGCCATAGCTGACATTTCACTTATACCGTCAGCATCATTTTTGTAAAGCTCATCGAATTCCATATCACGCTCTCCCGAACTGTCAAATCAGCCTCACTGACCCCACGATATATCATCATCTGTCCGCAAAACTGTTCACTTTTCATTATACAACATTTTTCACAAAAAATAAACCCCTTTCACAGAAAAAATTAAAATTATCCGTTTTTTATATTTACGGCTGAAGAACCGGTCATCCCTTGACCACACCGCCATATAAAAAATGCGTCCGCAGAAAACTCCGCAGACGCATATATCTGTCATCTTTCGTTTATAGGTACATAAGCTCTTTCCTTAGCCACAGCCTTGTAAGCAGGACGGATTATCCTCTTGCCGGTAACAAGCTCCTCAAAACGGTGAGCGCACCAGCCGGGCATTCTCGATACCGCAAACATAGGTGTGAACAGATCCTGAGGTACACCCAGCATTCTGTAAACAAAGCCCGAATACATATCAACATTCGCACACATAGCCTTTGTGCTGCCCTTTATCTTCAGGAACAGTTCAGGTGTAAGGCGCTCGATAGTTTCCAGCAGGTGGAATTCCTTCTCAAACTCCGTACCCTCAGCCATGCGCTTTGCATTGGCTTTCAGTATCACAGCTCTGGGATCGGAAAGGGTGTATACCGCATGACCCATACCGTATATAAGACCTGACTGATCGAAAGCCTCTTTCTTCAGTATCTTTGTCAGGAAATCTGCGACTTCGCCTTCGTCGTCCCAGTTTGCAACGTGCTGCTTTACACACTCCTGCATAGCCGATACTTTGATGTTCGCACCGCCGTGTTTGGGTCCCTTCAGTGAACCGATAGCAGCGGAGTATGCAGAGTAAGGATCGGTGCCCGAAGATGTCAGTACGCGGCAGGCAAAGGTGGAGTTGTTTCCGCCGCCGTGTTCAGCGTGCAGCATCATCAGCAGGTCGAGAAGCTTAGCCTCATCGTCCGTGAACTTCCTGTCGGGACGTATAGCCGCCAGTATCATCTCAGCAGTGCTGTGATTCGGGTCAAGAGGATGCAGGAACATCGTCTGATTGTCAAATGTCCTCTTCTTAACCTGATAAGCCAGTGTCATTATGTAGGGCAGTTTCGATATTATGGATATCGCTGTTGCCATCTCATATTCGGGGGCGCGGTTCTCGGGGTTGTCATCATATGAATAAAGCGCCAGTATGGAACGTGACATCTTGTTCATTATGTCCTTCGAGGGTGCCTTGAGTATCATATCCGAGAAGAAATCAGCAGGCAGCGGACGGTTCTCCGCTATCATGTGCCTGAATGCCTTCAGTTCATCCTTATTGGGCAGTTCACCCAGCAGAAGAAGGTATACTATCTCCTCAAAGCCGAAGCGGTTTTCCTTAACGGCATTTCCAACCAGATCGTTTATATTGTAGCCGCGATAGATCAGCTGACCTTCGATCGGCATTTTTTCTCCTTCATTCACCACATATCCGTGAACGTTGCAAATATTGGTAAGACCCGCAGTAACACCTGTGCCGTCGGCATTTCTCAGACCTCTCTTTACGCTGTACCTGTCATAGTACCCGGGGTCTATGGTGTTGTTTTTCACAAACTGCTGACAGAGCAGTTTCCTCGCTGTATCATTTACCATTCATGTTCATCTCACTTTCCTTGGATATTCTGTAATTATACCACATTCCGCCCTTTTTGTCAACTGCGGAAAGCTGTAATTCACACATATACTATCGATATTTTACATATGTATCCATACATTCCGCAGCGCATGGTCTTAATGAGTCTTATTCCTTAACATAGTCTGCCCTCACCAGCGTTTTGCCATTAGGGAGCGCCACCCTGTCATGTAGTACTTCCTTATATCCTGCTTTACCAAGCGCTGCCGCCAGCCCTTTTTCATCTATGCTGTGATGAACTTCTTCAAGGATGTCAAACACATGGATATACGGCGAATCCGATACCCACTCCCTTTCATCGCCATTCACCTGTATAACACATGAGACGTATCGGGGCGACACCTTGCTTACAGCCCGCACAAAAGCCTCATACCCTATGTATTCCACCACCAGGTCAGCTATCAGCATATCTGCCGTCGGAAGCTTCTCCGCTTCTGTCACAATGTCGGCGCGGATACATTCCAGCATTCCCGAAAGCTGAGGATACCTTTTCTCCACTGCTTTCAGGTATTCCCTGTTTATATCGACTCCGTATATCTTCTCAAAGTCCCACGCACACACATTGCCGAGCCCGTTACCGCCTGCGATACCGAAGATCATCGCTGTTTTAGCAGGATATGCGTTAAACTGTTCTTTCATGATGCCGTCAAGAGCCTGTAACTGCCATACCGTGTCAAGACTCATGTGTCTTTCATAATCATCAAGCCCTATCTTTTCCCATGGATTACTCATTCCTATCACCCCTGTACCTCATCTCCCAGAAAGCCACAGCCCCCGCCGCGGCAACGTTAAGGGAATCCACTCCGTGTGCCATAGGTATCTTTATCGTCATATCGCAGTTCTCTATGGTGGAAACTTTCAGCCCGTCGCCCTCGGTACCAAGGACTATCGCCAGCTTTTCCGCCCTTTTCAGACCCTCGTCCTCAATGCTGACAGTGTCCGCCCTAAGCGCCATAGCCGCCGTCAGAAAGCCCTCTTTCTTCAGCCTGTCTATGTATCCGCTGTCCGATTTCCCGATGAACTTCCAAGGCACCTGAAATACCGTACCCATGCTGACACGTATCGTCCGCCTGAACAGAGGATCGCTGCAGCCGTCTGTCAGCAGAACGGCATCAACGCCAAGCGCCGCCGCCGAACGGAATATCGCACCCATATTGGTCTGATTCATGATATCCTCCAGCACCGCTACCCTGTGTACCTCTGCAGGAAGTGCCGTGTCTTCGCTTTTTCGCTTCATGGCACAGAGTACTCCCTGTGTCAGCTTGAAACCCGTTATTTTTTCCAGCAGCTTTTTTCCTGCCGAATATACAGGCACGTCCCCGACTCTTTCAACGATATCCGCCGCCTGCCCCGAGATGTACCTTTCATCCATAAGCAGCGATACAGCCTCATATCCTGCATCAAGTGCTGTGCGTATCACTTTCGGGCTCTCCGCCACGAAAAGCCCCCGATTTTTCAGCTCAAGCTCTGCAGTATCCCTGTAAGGTGCCAGCTCTTCGCTTTCGATATCGTCTGCAAGTATTATCCTGCCCATTTATTTATGCCCCCTTTTTTTACTTATATCATATATCATCATACCATAACGGCGGATATTTTTCAACACCTGTCCCACCTCATTTCTTTGTTGTTCTTGTACATATCCCGTATACGAGCATTGTACAAACAAATGATTTTAAATTTAACTCGGACATATTTCTGCAAAAGTTGTACAAAAACGTACAACTTTTGGCAGTTTTTCGCTGTATATAGAAGGGTATAAAAATTCCGGCACCCCAAGTGCCGTTTACATATATAGATTTCTGTACGCACGATGGCAGGCTGACGCTGACTATGACTACGAGGATATGAAGCGACGTGTTATACTGTACAGAGGTCATCAGCAGCTTGACAACAGAATAATATTATCTCCGGTCCAAATGAATTTTTATGATCAGGCAAACTCCCGTGACCCGATACCGTGTAAATATTATCGCAGATATTATCAAAAAGATGTCTGTGATTTTGAATAAAATTATCTACCGCTTATTGAAAAAAATAACACTTTGTGGTATAATCATACATATTACATTTTTATGAAAGGAGCTTTTTATGAAAGCATATTTTAAAAAGATACTTAGCCTTGTAACGGCAGGCATTATAACTGCCTCCGCACTGCCTTTTGTAAGTGCACAGGCTAAGGACGTATCCTCCATGACCGCTGTGGAGATAGCTAAAGATATGGGTCTTGGCTGGAACCTCGGCAATACACTTGATGCCCATGACGGTACTAACCACAAAAAGATGGGTCTTGAATCCGAGACCTTCTGGGGCAATCCCAAAGCTTCAAAGGCACTTTTTGATGCCGTTAAGGCAAAGGGCTTCAGGACTATACGTATACCCGTCACCTGGTATCCCCATGCAGATGCAAATTACAATATCGACACCGCATGGATGAACAGAGTAAAACAGGTAGTCGATTGGGCTGTGGATGAGAATACATACGTTATACTCAATATCCATCACGAGGAATGGAACACCCCCACCAATGCCAACTACGCAGCTGCTTCAAAGGAGCTGAAAGCTTTCTGGAAACAGATAGCCACCGAGTTCAGGGATTATGACCGTCACCTTATATTTGAGGGCATGAACGAGCCCCGTAATTACGGAGGTGCACATGAGTGGGACGGCGGTACCGATGATATGCGCAAGGTGATAAACAAGCTTGATAAGGATTTCGTGGATACCGTAAGATCAACGGGCGGAAAAAACAAGACACGCTGCCTGATGATACCTACCTATGCCGCAAGCTCCACTACCGTTGCGATGCGTGCACTCAGCATACCCGATGATCCTAATGTCATGGTATCCATACACGCCTATTCACCTTATAATTTCACAATGAATACAGGCAGCGGTGCCACAAGCGTATTCGGCAGCGCTCAGGAAAATGAGCTCAAACAGCTGTTCAATAATATCAACAGTATCTTCCTCTCCAATGGCAAGGCTGTTGTTATAGGTGAGTTCAGTTCTTCAAACAAGAACAATACCGATGAGCGCGTCAAGTGGGCTAAAAGCTATGCAACGCTTGCAAAGCAGAAGGGTATACCGATAGTGCTCTGGGATAATAACTCTCCCAAGGATAATTACAATAACGGTGAAGGTCATGGTTATATAAACAGAAAGACCCTCGCGTGGTACAGCACCGCTGAACCTGTTGTAGATTCTCTGGTCAAGAATTATTACGGCAGTTCTGTTTCAAAGACCGACCTCAGCAAATGCAAGGCTGTCCTTTCACAGACAAAGTACTTCTATGACGGCACTCAGCATAAGCCCTCGGTCACTGTTACATACAACGGCAAGACCCTGACAAACGGTACCGATTATACCGCAGCTTACAGCGGCGGTAAAGCTATAGGTACGGGTACTGTCACCTTGACGGGCAAGGGCAGCTATACCGGCACTGTAAAGCTGACATTCACAGTCGCTGAAAAGACCATAGGTGATTGCAAGATAACTCTTTCGCAGAATTCATATACATATGACGGCAATGAACACAAGCCTGCCGTTACAGTCACCTTTGAGGGCAAAAGGCTCAATGAGGGCAGCGATTACACTATCGCATACGAAAGCTGCAGGAATATAGGTGATGCATACGTCACAGTTACCGGTACAGGCTCATTCAAGGGCTCATCTAAAGTCAGATACTGTATTGATCCTGCCGATCTTTCGGGCTACAAGCTTGGTGATGTCAACTTCGACCGTAAGATAACTGTTACCGATGTCACACTGACATCAGCACAGGTAAAAGCTAAGATATTCATGTCGGAAAGCCGCCGCAGAGCAGCAGATATCAATGGGGACGGCAGGGTGAATGTTTCGGATCTATCCCTTATGGCAGCCCATGTAAAGTCCAAAAAGAGCCTTCCCGACAAGAATATAGCTTGATAGATGATCCTGTCAGATAAAGCATAACTTGCTTTATGGGCTCATACAGCTTTTTCTACTATTCACGGACGAACGAATTGTATAAAATGTAGAAATTTTAATGAAATATTTTACACTTCGGGTCATCATTATGGGTGATGTGTTTTTTTCAGGATGAGCTATAATGTGTATGTGGAAGATATGCAGAAAAACTGGTGAAGACAAAGGAATACTGTATCCCCCTCTCAAGAGAACAGTAAGGCCCAAAAGAAAATGCCCCGGCGATGATTGATCGCCGGGGTACTTTGTTTATATAAAAATATTGCGGTCAAAAAATGTCGCCCGTGAAGCGACCTCATCTCCTTCGGGATGTGGTATCATATAGTCACAGTAATAAACACAGACCACATGACCTGAAGGAGGAACGACTATGAAAAAGAATAACATCATCAGGAAGAACGATATTACCGAACTGGTATTTGTGCTGGACAGAAGCGGTTCTATGGCAGGGCTGGAGGCAGATACTGTCGGCGGATTCAACTCCCTTATCAAAGAGCAGAAAAAATCAGATGGCAGGGCTTTTGTGACCACTGTGCTGTTTGATACAGACGTTGTATATGTCCATGACCGAGAAGATATCTCGCAGGTAAAGCCCCTCACCCAAAGGGACTATGTGCCCCGCGGCTGTACCGCACTTTTGGATGCTGTGGGAATGACGATACAGCATATCGCAGGTATACACAAATATGCACGTCCCGGGGATGTGCCCTCAAAGACCATATTCGTGATAACCACCGACGGAATGGAAAATGCCAGCCGTGAATTCAGGTACGATACTGTAAAGCGGCTGATAAAAAAGGAGCAGGAAAAGTATGGATGGGAATTCATATTCCTCGGTGCGAACATAGATGCGGCGGCAACTGCAGACTCTATGGGTATCGGACACGCTTCAAACTACAAAGCCGACGGCAGAGGTACAAAGCTGATGTACGGTGCAGTCGGCAGGGCTGTGAGCTGTATGAGAGAATCGGCACCGCTTATGGATGATTGGAATGCGGAGATGGAAGAGGACGCAGCGAGATAAAAACAAAACCATCGACCATTCAGAAAAATCCAGGGAACAAAGATCCCCGAAGTGCCGGTAAACACCTCGGGGAAAATACTCTATAACAATAAGGGGGTTCATTCTTCGTCATTATCCGATCGCATACTGCTGCGGATCTTTTTCCAGTCGGGGCAGTAGCGCTCTACCAGTTTCCAGAAATCGGCACTGTGGTCCATGTGCACCAGATGTGCCAGCTCGTGTATACATACGTAGTCGATATGGGCTTTTGAATAAGCGGCAACTTTATAGTTTATGGATATGGTCCCGTTGGAACTGCATCTTCCCCAGCTGGCGCTGAGATCCTTCACAGTGATCTTTTTCGGAAACAGCCCCATAAGTGCCGTGAGCCGCCGCATACTTTCGGTTATCTCGCGGTTTGCAAGCTCAACTATATATGTCTGTATCTGACGTACCATATACTCATGGTCAACGCTGCCGCATACGGCTATGAGCAGCTTGCCGCCCTCGAAACGGGGCTTGAAGTATCTGTCTGAGGGTACGGCCGTGATTATCGCCTTTTGTCCCAGCAGACGTATCTCCTCGCCGTCTTCAAAGGTCACGGGGAGACCTGAATGCTTAGCACTTTTTTCAAGATTAAGGTCTATCCATTCTATGTGCTGCTCGATGAATGTGCGTATCTGTGCAGGGTCAAAACGCTCCGGGACGCGGACGGTCAGCCTGCCCTCGTTTATTGCAAGAACAGCATTCCTGCGTTTTCCTTTGTCGAGTATGAAGTTCAGTTTTCTGCCGCCCGACAGGGTGATGCAGGTGAGGAACTTTGCCATGACTTTACTGCTCCCAGGGCGGCAGGACGGTCTGGTAATCAGAGAGGTAGTCACGGTAGATATAACCTGTGAGCTCACCGTCGTTGCCTGTAAATGTGACCTTGACGTAACCGTTGTCTTCATAGCCAAGCACTGTCACAGCTACGCCGGGGGTCATGCATACGATATTCTCAGCCTCATTGGAAGGCTGTGTGTGAAGGTATGCATACTCGGTGATATACTTTGTCTCCGTCTCATTGGGTGCGGATGAGCTTTCCTCGGCAGCTGAAGATGAAGGGCTGCTCTCGTCGGAAGCTCCGCTCTCTGTTATGTCAGCGTTGTCAGCCGGAGCGGTGGTGACGGGTTTAGCGTTATTGCTGATCCTGGGTTCGGTGACGTTGGTATTTATAGTGGCAGTGTCGATGCCTGCAGGCGGCTTTTCGGAATTACTTGCGAAAACCACCTTGCCGATGATGAATACCATACATACAAGAAATATCCCGGCGACAATGACAGATGCCACGCCGACAGAACGAAAATTTATTTTTTTATTCATCAGAAAATTCTCCTTTGCATATCCGGTGTTTCCAAACTATTATAATCCATTTGGCGAAGATTGTCAACACAGGGCGGTCAATATACTGATGAAATAAAGGGATGGGCGTGAATATTCGTAAAAAAATTATGAATACCCCTTGCATTATTCAGAAAAGTGTGCTATAATATGATAAATTATGTTATCAGCTACGGAGGAAAGTATTATGAGCTATATTGAAATAGGCGCAGGCGTAGTGCTTGCACTTTGCAGCATTGTTATCATACTGGTAGTTCTGGTCCAGGATTCCAAGGATGACGGTCTTACTTCCGCTATAGGCGGCGGCTACAATGATTCGTTCTACGGCAAGAATGCGGGCAACACTCGTGATGCCAAGCTCAACAGACTTACCAGGAACGCAGCGATCGTCATGTTTGTACTGACTATCGCAGTAAGTATTATCCACAAATATCTCAGCAAATAAGCTGTATCAAAAAGCGGGCGGCTATATCTGTGCTGCTTGCGTAGATCAAGTGGAGAGAACATCAGCCCTGCCGCAGCGGGGCTTTTTTTCATATGGAGGAAAGTAAGAATATGGTAAAAACGGAGAACCGAAAGGCTCTGATGCCGCTGTTTGAGGGCTTTGAAGATTCGGTGCTGATAAGCTGTGCTGAGGGCAGAACGGGTATATGCTGGTGTGATGATCCCGAGAGACCCGCTGCGGGGGTCATCGAAGCGGGTGATTTTTATTTTACTGCGGGAGACCCTGCATTTGCCCGAGAGGCTTTTGAGATAGCGAAGAACAACCCCGAGGCGGTGTTCATGCCTGCTTCCGAGGAGTGGACAAAGGCGCTTCTCGCACTTGATAAGGGTCTGGAGAGGACTGTCCGCTACCGCACGAAAATGCCTGAAAGCTTCGATACGGATAATCTGAAAAAGCTTGCAGATATGTCCGAATTTGCGGACTGCAAGCTTGGACCGATAAACGAGGATGTCTATCGTCAGGCGCTTGCCGAAACATGGTCATGGGCTTTTGTGGGAAACTTTTCGGACTATAAGAGCTTTTCAAAAAATGCCTTCGGGTGCTGCATAACACATAATGACCGCCTGATCTGCGCGGCTTCATGCTATTCGGTGTACAGCAGGGGAGTTGAGGTGGAGATAGCTACTCACCCCGACTATCGCAGAAAAGGTCTGGCGACAATAGCAGGTGCGGCATTCATCGGAGAGTGTGCCCGCAGAGGTCTGAAAGCCCACTGGGATGCGGCAAATACGATGTCGCTGAAGATAGCTTCAAAATTCGGGTATACTCTGAAAGAGGAGTATACTGCGCTTCAGTTTGAAAAGTGAGTGTATGAGCTGTTTAGGATAGAACTAATGGATATAATAAACCGTACTGTATATTTCTTCGCAGTGAGAGTATCTCGGGTGAGATAAAGGCGGCTAAGCAGCAGGAGGTGCGGCATGAGCAGGAGTTACAAGAGATTTGCGGCTTTCATAATAAGTGATAACAAAGGTCCGCACAGATACAAAGCCAAGACACTTGCCAACAGGGCGGTCCGCAGAAGCGGTATATGCGGAGGAAAGTCCGCATATAAACGGCTGTATGACAGCTGGGAGATACGAGATGTGCGCATACCGATGGAGGATATTACTCAGCTGAGAGTTGCATGGAAACGCGGTGAAGATTGGCTCCGCAGAAGGTTCGACACCCTGCGCGAAGCCGAACGGTATTTCAAGGTGAAATATTACAGGAAGTAAAAGGAGAATATATGAAACAGGATTACAGAAAAATGATATACAACAAGCTGAAAGCATCAGGCAAGCGCCCTGTGACTTTCAAGGAGCTTGTGAAAAGTTTCCGAAAGGGGAACTTTGATTTTGATAAATTTGCCAAGACCGTTGACAAGATGAAGAAAAAGGGCGAGATAGTCGAGGGAAAGATGGGATTCACTCTAGGCAAGGGCGGCAAGCTGAAAAAGTGCAAGGTCACAAGACTGCACAAGAGTTTCGGTTTTGTGAAGAACGTTGACACCGGTGAGGAAGTATTCATTCCCGGAAAGCACCTGCTGGGTGCTATGCCCGGAGATATCGTAATGGTACAGCTCAGGGAGAGCCGCGGCGACAGTCCCGAGGGCGAAGTGGTATCCATCGAAGAGGAGAATTTCAACAGGTTCAGCGGCGAGATAGTTGACGAATTCGGCAAGCTGAAAATAATGCCCGATGTGATATCGAAGTATGCCCTGGATTTCGTCAATCCTTTCGGGCTGGAGCTGCACGAGGGCGACAAGGCTATCGCTGTGATAACAAGGCGCGGCGAAAAGCACAGCGAGCACCGCTGTGAGATAGTATCATGTCTGGGAAGTTCGCTGAAAGCGGCTGTCTGCGCCCTTGGCATAGTTGAAGCTGCGGGGCTGACACCTGTGTTCCCTGCGGAGGTCATCGATGAAGCAAGGAGAGTTTCCTCGGCGGGAATATCCGATGAGGAAAAGGAGGGCAGGCTCGATCTGAGAGATCTGCCTATATTTACCATCGACGGCGCAGATACCAAGGATATCGACGATGCTATATCGGTGCAGAGAACGGATAACGGATATATACTGGGCGTTCATATTGCTGACGTATCGCACTACGTAACACCAAGATCGCCGCTGGATAACGAAGCTTTTCAGCGCGGCACAAGCGTATACTACGCAAACAGGGTGATACCCATGCTCCCCGCGGAGCTTTCAAACGGTATATGCTCGCTGAATCCTAAGGAGGACAGACTGGCTTTCACCTGCCTGACAGAGCTTGACAATGCAGGAAATATAGTCAGCTACAAGTTTGCGAAATCAGTGATAAGGTCTAGGGTAAAGGGCGTATACTCCGAGATAAATGATATCTTCGACGGCTTTGTGAGCCGTGAGCTTTCGGAGAAATATGCCGAGGTAATGGATCAGCTGCCGCTGATGAAAGAACTGGCGGAGATACTCTGCAAGAAGCGTATCGCCCGCGGTGCGCCACAGATAGAGACCAGCGAAAGTGCCCTGATGATAAACGAGGACAACGTCTGTGTTGGTGTGGGCGAGTACACCCGCGGCTTTGCACAGGAAATGATAGAGGATTTCATGCTGACTGCCAACGAATGTGCGGCGAGATTCGGCAAGGACAACGAACTGCCCTTTGTATACCGTGTTCACGAGCCGCCCTCTGCTGAGAAGATAGACGGTCTGAAAGAACTGCTTGCAGGACTGGATATCATGTATGTTATGGGTGATGACCCTAAGCCGAAACAGCTGGCGGAGATACTTGAAATGTCCAAAAATACAGACGCTGAAAAAATAGTAAACAATGCAGTGCTGAGGAGTATGTCAAAGGCGAAATACGATACCGAGCCTATCGGTCACTACGGTCTGGTGCTGGAGGACTATGCTCATTTCACCTCGCCGATACGCCGTTATCCCGACCTTTCCATACACAGGATAATGTCGGCTTTTCTCGGCGGCATGACTGCGGAGGAATGCCGCAGCAGGTTCAATAAGTTCGTGTATGCTTCTGCCGATCGTTCCACCGAAACGGAACTTACTGCTATGCAGACCGAGCGTGCCTGCGATGACTGCTACAAGGCTGAGTATATGATGGGTCATATCGGTGAGGAATACGAGGGCGTTATCGTATCGGTTACGGATTTCGGTATGTTCATCGAGCTTGACAACACCTGCGAGGGTCTGCTGCACCTTGATAATATGCCCGAGGGCTACTACGAGTGCGACGGCATGATGAAGCTGAAAAATTTCTCGACAGGCGAGGAATACCGCGTGGGCGAGAGGTTCAGGGTAAAGGTGCTGGGCGCGAATGTGAATTCGGGCAAGGTGGATTTTGTACCTGCGGACAGGTGACGAAACAATGACTGACGATAAAAAACAGAAGCTGAAAAGGCTGCTTACGGGCAAAGGTACTCACGGACTTTTTATAGGAAGGATCATGTGCTGTGACGGTGATGATAAAACTGTGATAGGGCATACAGCACTTTGCCATATCATATTCAGGGCGTTCAGCTGGATAATTTTCAATATCGGCTTTTTACGGATGCTGTTTGCATATCATAAGTTCCCGAAAGAAACCGGTGTGCATTTCAAGTCGATAAGCGAAATGACGGCAGGTATGTCCGCGGCGGAAAGGCTGCATGAGATACTTCACACTTATCAGCCTTATGATGTTACCGGCAACAGAATTCTGGTATTCTATCCGTTTTTTGTATCTGCGGCGGCACTTCTGCTTGGGGGCTGGACGATAATCCTTCTGCGAAGGATAGTTAGCCGCAGGGCTTTGGAGAACAGCGGCTTGCAACTCAGGGTGATATCGGGATTGCAGATAGCTTTTGATATATCGGCTTTTATAGTTACGCTGTATTTTTGCGGCGTGTGGGCTGACCGTGTGATAAGGCAGCTTCCCATGAGGATGCTGTTTACTTATATCTACGGTTTCGGAGTCATTATGATATTTTTTGATCTTATCATATTCGCGGTGGATATGAAATTGACGTACAGGAAAAAAGAGGAGGAAAATAAATGAAGCAGCAGAGGAGCTTTCCTGCTTTCAAAGTCAGCAAAAGGTGCGAAAACAGGCTGAAAGGCGGACACCCCTGGGTGTATGACAACGAGATAGAGGTATCTGACGAGGGTGTGGAGAACGGCTGTATAGCCGATGTTCTGTCACCTAAGGGGAGCTATCTGGGTTCGGGGCTTGTGAGCCTGAACAGCAAGATAAGGGTGAGGATACTCTCGGATAATGCCAATGAAACTTTTGGTGAAAGCTTCTTCCGTCGCAGGATAAGGTATGCGCTCGACCACAGAAAGACCGTCATGGGCGATGATATCTCTGCGTGTCGTCTGGTACACGGTGAATCCGACGGTCTGCCGGGACTGACCGTTGACCGCTATAATGACATACTCTCGGTGCAGGTGCTGAGCTATGGCATGGAGCAGAGAAAGGATATGCTGTACCGCCTGCTGACGGAGGAGCTTGCCGCTGACGGCGTGGCTCTCCGCGGCATAATGGAGCGCAACGATGTGGCTATACGTGAGCTGGAAGGGCTGGAGCAGGGAAAGGGCTGGTACAGGGCTGACTTCCTTCCCACACCGCCCGAAACACCTGTTACTGAGATATGCGAGAACGGCATATACTACAAGGTGGACGTTGAGAACGGTCAGAAGACAGGATTCTTCCTCGATCAGAAGTACAACCGTCTGGCGGCGGCAAAGCTTGCTAAGGGCAAAAAGGTGCTGGACTGCTTCACACATACGGGTTCATTCGCGCTGAATGCGGCTTTCGGCGGCGCAGCACACGTTACGGCTGTGGACGTATCTCAGTTTGCGGTGGATACAGCTAAAGCCAATGCCGAGAGGAACGGACTGTCCGATAAAATGGACTTCGTGTGCGGCGATGTGTTTGATCTTCTTCCCAAGCTGACAGAGGAAAAGGCGGGATATGATTTCATAATCCTCGATCCGCCTGCATTCACGAAGAGCCGCAAGACCGTGAATTCCGCTGAAAGGGGCTACAAGGAGATAAACTACCGCGCAATGAAGATGCTGCCGCGCGGAGGATATCTCGCCACCTGTTCGTGCTCTCATTTTATGACGAATGAGCTGTTCGTGAAGATGCTTATGAGCGCTGCTCATGATGCAGGTGTTCAGCTGAAGCTGGTAGAAGCAAGGCAGCAGGCACCCGATCACCCCATACTTATGAACGTCCCCGAAACTGATTATCTGAAATTCTATCTGTTCCAGGTCGTGTGATATAAGGCTATGTTAATATTTGCTATTGACAAATAAGGCTGAAATGTGATAAAATACTATTGCTGAAATCATTCAGGAGGGGGGAGAAAACGCTGTGAAAAAATATGCTGTGTATCGGTCTGCCAACGGTCTGTACTGCTATGAGTACCATGACAGCCTTGATACACTTAAAGGTACTATGTTTGAGACTGTTATCAAGGAAGAACAGCTCCCCGTAGTGCTGGACGGAAGCGGCGGTTACTTTTCTTTCAAGAAGGATGACTACAATTTTGTCAAGGTCATCGAATCAGACAAGAAATATCCTCTCCCGCTGGAGAAGATGTTTTTGAAAAACGATGATAACTTCAAGCTGGGGTGGATGTCACCTCAGGGCGATACCTATTCCTGCGACTATACCAACCACAACAGATGTGCCATAATGCTGGCAGATAAGTTCGTACCCGGAGCGAAATTCCCTGAAAGAGCTCTCGGCAAGGCGGGCTGGATAAAAATAATAGACTCTTGGGACGGCACGCAGCGTCAGCATGGACAGTTCGTATATTCGCTGACGGGCAGGATAACCAAACAGCAGGCAGACAAGCTTTTTGATGTGGGGCTGTACTTTAATGAGGAAGTTCAGACCCTTATAAAGGATTGCGAGAACGATTGGTAAGATATACGCTCACTGGGCGACAGTGGGCGTTTTTTGCGCTCTTAGCAATAATGTTTTATTTTAACATAAATGAATAAACGCTTTTTTTGTAAGAACTGCACAAAAAGGCGAGGTTAATTTCTGCGTTCAATAAAACTGAACGGTTTTGTGTGAGTTTGATAAAAGTGGATTGCTGAAATTAGGCAAAAAGCCCAAAGAATCGGTGAAATAGCAGAGAAACATCTTAACTAACTGAACTGTTTTGCATAAAACGTAGAAAAACTTTCTTTATTTGTAAAAAAATCTATTGACAATTATGAAAAAAAGCTTTATACTATTAATGTGAATTATTATGAACTGTGCCAAGTGTACAGTTTACGGGTATAATAATGAAAAGCTTGCCGCAGCCGTGAAGTACGGTACGGCATCAGGAGGATGATACAATGGCGGAAACCAGATTTATCAAGACGGTAGAGTTCGGCGGCTATGACAGAAATGACGTTATCAAGAGATTTGAATTTCTGAACTCTCAGCTGTTTGACCTTAAAAATGAACTGCGCGAAACAAAGCTGCTCATGGAGGAATACAAGAAAGGTTCGTCCGAGGAAAAGGCTCATGAGGCTGTGCTCGGTCAGGAGAGAGTCAAGCTGACCAGTCTGCAGGTACAGAATGAAACAGCTTCGGCTAAGCTGAAGGCTTCCGAGGAAGATAAAGCTAAGCTCTCGGAGGAGCTTGTGGCGCTGAAGGCTGCTCACGCAGAGGCAATGAAGGAACTGGAGGATGTCAAGTCAAAGCTGAACGCTTATGAGTCTGACAATGAGGCGAATGCACTCAGCCAGGTGTTTATTGCTGCACAGGCTTCCGCAACAGCAGTAGTTGCAAATGCTAACAAAGAAGCTGATGAGAAGAAGGCACAGACAGAAGCGCTCGTTAAAGAGATGATCGACGATGCGAACCACACTGCTGCCGAGATAGTATACGAGGCTGAAAAGAAGGCTGCCGAGACCGATGCTGAAACAAAGAACGCATCCGAGAAGATGAAGGTGGCTTCCAATAACCTCAGAGCTTCCATGCTCGCAGAGGTAGAGGGTCTTAACGAACAGATGGCTGCACTCAGCGAAGTGTTCAAACTTATAAAGGAAAAGAGTACCGAGGCTGAGAACATCCTGAAGACCACTGAGGACAAGCTTAACGAGGGCGGTGTGCCTGAATTCAAGATACCTGAAACTTTTGAAGCTGAACTCCCTGATGCGCCCGAGCCGAGAAAGTCTGCTGAGGAGACCAAAAAGTCCAATGCAAGACTTGAAGAACTGGCTAAGATGGCAGCATCCATCGGCGGCGACAAGGGCAAGTCCGAAAAGGGTGATGAGGAGAAGTCAGAGGAAGAAGCTTCTGAAAAGACCGATGATAAGTCCGGTGAGAAGGATGCCGACAAAAAGGATGACGGCAAAAAAACGGGCGGCGTAGACCTTGCCGATCTTATGAAGCAGGCTAGTGCATTGAAAAAGTAGTTATCGGCTGCTGCGATAATAATTGGTAAGGAGTGTATTCATTATGAGCGAACTGATAATAACCAGACCTGACAAGTGCGTGGGCTGTAATTCATGCGTAAGATCATGTCCTGCACCTGAGGCAAATATAACCAAGATGCTGGAGGGCGGCAAGTTTGTAACTACCGTCAATCCCGACCGCTGCATAGGCTGCGGATCATGCGTAAAAAGCTGTAACCACGGTGCCAGAGATTATATCGACGACACTGAGGAGTGCATGACAAGGATGAAGAGGGAAAAGATAATCATACTGGCTGATCCCTCTATCAAGACAGGATTCCCTACAAAGTGGAAGGGTATACTCGACTGGTTCCGTAAGCAGGGCTGCATGATATACGATGCATCCTTCGGTGCGGATATCTGCACATGGGCTCACCTGAGAGCAATAGAGCAGAAAAAGGTCGGCAATATAATAACACAGCCCTGTGCTGCCATAGTAAAGTATGTAGAGACATATCAGCCCAAGCTGCTGGCTAACCTGTCTCCCATACACAGCCCTGTTTCCTGCAGTGCTGTGTACATCAAGAAGTATCTGAACAGGAATAACCCCATAGCAGTGCTGTCTTCCTGCATAGCTAAGAAATTCGAGGCTGAGGAAACAGGTCTTATTGATTTCAATGTAACTTTCAAAAAGCTGAATGATTACTTTGAGAGAAACGGTATAACCATACCCGTATCCAGCACTGAGGATTATGAATACAAATTCGATGACCAGCAGGGTCAGGTGGGCGCTATATACTCACGTCCCGGCGGACTGAGAGATAATATCTGGCTGCACAACCAGGATATAAACATCACTACATCCGAGGGTGCACAGAAGGTGTTCCCCGAGCTTGATATGTATGCTGAGATGCCTGACTTCAAGCACCCCGAGATATTCGATGTGCTGTCATGTGAATTCGGCTGCAACCTGGGACCCGGCGCAAGCACGAACCAGACAATGTTCGATGTTATGCTGACCATGAAGGAAGTTGAGAATGAGGCTAAGAGCCGCCGTAAATCAGGATTTATGGGCAGAGGCGACGACAAGATGCTCAAGAAGTTCGATGATGAACTGAAGCTCAATGACTTCCTCAGAAACTACAAGCCTGTTACTCCTACACCCGTACCTACGGAAAGACAGCTGGATCCTATATACGAAAGCATGGGCAAGCATACCGAGGATGATAAGAAGTACGATTGTCATGCCTGCGGACACAGATCATGCCGCGATATGGCTATAGCTATATACAGAGGTCTGAATACACCTGATAACTGCGTGGTACACGCAAAGACTGTCATGGTGGCAAGACACAGCGAACTGGCTGAACAGCATGAGAAGCTGGCAGAGATCACCTATGAATGTCTGGAACTTTCGGATAAGCTGAAAGCGGATGTTGACAATATACTCAAGAATATGGAGACTATCGGAGATTCTACTGCGAAGACCAGTGAGAGAGCCGATGTTGTAAGAAATCTGCTCACCAATGTAGTTGCATTCTGCAACGATAATCCTACTATGGATTCGGGCAGTGTCAGCCAGCTGATAAACATACTTGAAACTACCATAGATGCTTTCAGCGCACTTGATGACAATGTTAATGTGACTAATGAGAGCTCGGGACTTATCAACAACTCTATCGGTGAGATAACCAAGCTTGTTGAGGAGATAAACAATACACTCCACAAGGCGAGCGAAAAGAAATCATAAAATACAGCCCGTACTTCAGGGTGGAAAGGCAAGGTGAGTCATGGCTTCAAAGGTCGCGGTCATAGCGATAATCGTTGAAAGAGGTTCTTCCGTGGAAGGCATAAACGGTCTTCTGCATGAGTACAGCGAATACGTTGTGGGAAGAATGGGTGTTCCTTACAGGAACAAGGGTATAAACATAATCAGCGTTGCTGTCGATGCTCCCGAGGAGACGATTGACGAACTTGCACGAAAAATAAACGCACTGGAGGGCATTTCGTCGAACACGGTCTGTTCGGTAGGATGACACCGATAACGGGCGGCTAAGACCTGCAATACTGCGGGACTTGCCGCCCATTTTTACGAAATGGATGTTTGAGGCGATTTCGAAAACGTTATCTTTGTGTATCTTACGTAAATTTTGGCTTAAAGATATCATTTTTACTTGACATTATTATCAAATAGTGGTATACTGAAATAAATGTAATTGGCTTAGTTTATAATTGAAATTTCCTTTTCGGACTGTCCTGAAGTCAACGATGTGACAGGAGATCTCGGGTATATTGCTGAGATGAAGGCGGTCAACAAATAATTATGACAGGAGAGAAGTTAAATGCAATGTGAAAGATGTAATGCCGAGCTGCCCCCGAATGCCATTGAATGCCCCGAATGCGGCGCGCCTGCTCCGCAGAATATCGAAGGCTTTGATAATACCATTGAGATACAGCATATACTCAAGACAATAATGGAAAAACACGGCAGCATACTTATCAATGATCCGACACAGTTCGTTTCTACACTTAACGATTACCTTAACGGCTACGAAAAGGAACGCAGGCTCCTGGTGAATGCCATGAGGGCAGGCGTACTGAAAAATATGGTCAAGGAAGAAAAGACCAACAGGGAATACGCTCTGCTGAGTGCTAAGAGCTATATGATAAATGAACTTTTCGTATCGGAAAATGCCGCTGAGTTCGTACTTGCTTGCTTTACCTACACTCTGGGCTGGCCTTATCAGTCTTCCATGACCAAGAAAGAGGAAGAAAAGAAGGAAGATGAGCCCAAGGATGAGGAGCCTGATGAGCCCAAGCTGAAGATCGACAGCAAGATCTACAGGACATCGGATGCAGGCAGACACAGACTTGCAAGAAATATAGTTATCCCTGAGGGATTCACCAAGATAGACAGCTTCTGCTTTGACAGGTTCGGTTTTATGAGATCCATAACACTGCCTTCTACCATGATGGCGATAGGCGATTATGCTTTTGCCGAATGCAAGAACCTGAAGGGTATAGAGCTGCCGGCAGGACTTAAAGTCATAGAACAGGGTGCTTTCAGCCAGTGCGGAAAGCTCGCTATGATAAAGATACCAAAGGGTATACTTGAAATACCGGATAATACCTTTGAGTTCTGCTCGAACCTTACTGTTGTAGATGTGCCTAATACTGTAAGCAGTATAGGCGTTGAGGCGTTCTCGGGATGTGAAAAGCTGGAAAAGCTGTTTTTGCCTGACAGCGTCAAGTTCATTGATAAAAACGCTTTCTCGTATTGTCCGCAGCTTACGATACGCTGCTATGTCAATTCATACGTTCATAAGTATTGCCTTACTTATAATATCGACTATGAGACAGTTGCGCAGGGCGTAGGTCTGAAGCAGAAACCAATATAAGGATGAAATCGGAGGAAATATCAGATGGTTGAATTGAAGATCGGCCAGGAGGTCGAGATGGAATTCGGAGGCAGAGCAAAAGTCCTCAAGGTCATCGGCAGCGGTGGTCAGGGTATTGTTTACCTCGTGGAATTCAACTCCCAGAAATGGGCGCTCAAATGGTATGATGTTGATAAGATCAAGCGCCCCAAGGAGTTCAGACAGAACATCAAGAACAATATACAGGACGGTGCTCCCAGCAATAAGTTCCTGTGGCCAAAGTATCTGACCAAGGAGAACGACCAGGGGACCTTCGGTTATATCATGGAGCTGAAGCCCGAAAGCTTCGATTCCTTCGTGGATATACTCAATACCTATAAGCTGGTCATCGATCCGCTGACAGGCAGAGCTGCAAAGCAGCCCGTAAGGTTCACCAGCCTTTATGCCATGGTAACAGCTGTTATCAATATCGCGAATGCGTTCAGACAGCTCCACCGTGTTGGTAAGAGCTATCAGGACCTTAACGACGGTGGTTTCTTTATCAATGTCAATACCGGTGCAGTGCTCGTCTGCGACTGCGATAACATCGCACCTGACGGAAGCAACTTCGGTATAGGCGGTAAGCCGGGATATATGGCTCCCGAAGTAGTAAGAGGTATCGCTAAGCCTGATGTACAGACCGATAAGTATTCACTTGCTGTAGTACTTTTCAAGCTGTTGTTCAGAGGCGATCCTATGGAGGGTGAAAAGGTTGTCAAGGATGTATGCCTGACAGAATCCTCCGAGCTCAGACACTACGGACAGGATGCTGTATTCGTATATGATCCCGACAATGCTACCAACAGACCTGTAAGAGGTATACATGACAATGTCATCAAGTTCTGGAGAATATACCCCAAGTACATAAGAGAAGCATTCATACTCTCATTCACACAGGGTATAACCGATCCGAACAAGCGTATAATTGAGAATGAATGGCAGAAGCTGTTTATTCGCCTGAGAAGTGAGATAATCATGTGCGTATGCGGCAGGACGAATTTCACTTCCATGTTCTCAAAAGTTGATGAAAAGACTTTCCGCTGCCCCAAGTGCGGTGCTGAGTTCCTGACACTCGGTTTTGACAACAGGGATAACAGGATGCCTTTGTATGTCGGATGCAGATTCTACAAGTGTGAGATCGATCCTGACTGCGATGATTTCCTGACCGTGGCGGGCGAACTGGTGGAGAACAAGCTGAAACCCGGTGTGCTCGGTATAAAGAACTGTACCGAGGATACATGGCAGGCTAAGCTCCCTGACGGAAAGTACTATCCCATACAGCCCGGTAAGGGCTTCCCGATCTGGAAGGATCTTGAAGTCGACTTCGGTAAGGTCAAAGCCGGTATGTAACAAAATTTAAAGGAAAGGGCGTATAAAGATCTATGAATAATAATCTGAATTCTGATGTTAAGGAAAATACTACAGTTGACGATCTGCTGGATTTCGACGACGATGATCCCCTGGGTGCGACTGCGGTATCCAAAAAGAGCCTGGTAATATTCTTCCTGATCGATACTTCGGGAAGTATGAAGGGCAAGAAGATGGGTCAGCTCAATACCGTTATGGAGGAGCTTATACCCGAGATAAGAAAAGTCGGTGAGGCTGATACCGATGTTAAGGTAGCAGTACTGACTTTTGACACTGATGTAAAGTGGATGTACTCCGCTCCTATCTCCATTGAGGATTTTGAGTGGGCAAGACTTGGTGCACAGGGCGTTACAAGCATGGGTGCTGCATTTACCGAGCTGGCAGCCAGAATGTCAAGAAACAGCTTCCTGAATTCGCCTTCGCTGTCATTCGCACCTGTAATGTTCCTGATGACAGACGGTTATCCTTCGGATGACTACAAGTCGGGTCTGAAGGCACTTCAGACCAACAGCTGGTACAAGTTCGGTCTGAAGGCTGCACTGGGTATCGGTGATGAGGCTAACGATGAGATGCTGGCTGAATTCACAGGTTCCAAGGAAACTGTTGTTCATGCTTACACAGGCGGACAGCTGGCTTCGATGATTAAGATCATCGCGGTAACAGCTTCACAGATAGGAAGTAAGTCGATGACACTTTCCGATGAAACTAATGAGGAGCTCAGTGAGGAGGATGTATACGCTGCAAAGCAGAAGATGCTCGGTCAGCAGATACAGGAACTGGTAGGCGATCAAACGGACGGCAGCGACGTTCCTTACGATACGGGCTGGTAAAGCGACGGTCATCGGAAGGAGTGTAGTTTAGAAATGTCTTTTAATGGCTTTAGCCAATCTGTTATGGGTGCCAGCCATGTGGCAAAGGGTATAGTTTGCCAGGACAGCTCGGCACACAAGATAACAGACCGTTACGCTATAGCTGTGGTGGCTGACGGTCACGGAAGCAAGAAACACTTTCGCAGCAACATAGGCTCGCAGTGCGCTGTTGAGGCTACTATCGAGACTATTGAAAGGTTCTATGAGAAAGCGGACGAGTTTGAAGCTAATATGCCAAAGAACCACAAGATGATAATCAGAAATATCGAAAGGCAGATAATCGCAACATGGAACAACAAGGTGATGAAGCATCTTGAGGAACATCCTGTTACGGCTGTTGAAAAGAAGCCCTTTACTCCCGAAGAGTTTGAAAACATCAATCCCGAGCAGTACTACGGTACTACGCTTATCGCTGCTGTTGCGGGTGTGGATTTCACTTTCGGTGTACAGATAGGCGACGGCAGCTTTGTCGCGATATTTGAGGACGGCGAGGCTATAATGCCCATGGAGTATGAGGAAGCGAATCCCGCCAACATAACATCCTCTATGTGCAACGCCAATGCAGCTTCGATGTTTGAAAGTTTCTATGTAGACGACAAGCGTCTTATAGCGATGTTCTCATCTACCGACGGACTTTATACCTCCTTCGGAAGTGAGTACGACTTCAGGGATTATCATGTGATACTGGCATCTCAGCTCAACTCGCCAGTGCTCGAGGCATCGGTAGTAAAGAATATAACAAAAAGGTCTCATTTCGGTACAGAGGATGATATATCCCTGGCTTGCGTATATGATGTTGAATTCGCGGCTGAGAAGGAACCTCTGCTGAAGGAAATGATAGACAGAAATAAGAGGCTTGCGGCTGAAAGAAAAGCAAAGCTTCATACCGCAAACTTTTGACCGGGATATCGGTTAACTAAATTATAGGTGGATACAGGAGTAATTTGAAATGGATAAGAAAAAAGAAACCAAAAATTGGATAATTGTGATCGTAGGTATAGTAGCATATCTGTTATGCAGTGTATTACAGGCAATGCTGAGCCGTAAAGGTGCGATGGAAGCACAGGAAGCTGCTAAGAAAGCAGGCGAGGCAGCAAAGGCCGCTGTACAGAGCGGTAATAACCCGATAGCCGGTGTTATCTCACAGATACAGGTCGTTGTAACAGTAGTTCTCGTACTGTTTGCTCAGAAGAAGGGCTTCATAACAGCTTTGGTACTGAATTCTATAAATACATTGTACACACTGATATTCCAGATGATCATTCCCGGCAGCACAAAAGCAATGCCCGGTGTTGTAGTAACACTGATCTCTATCGGTATAGCTTCGATCATCTATTTTTACACAAGCAAGACAGAGAACATGAACGAGGAGCTCCAGAAGAGCTATCACGAGGCTATTGAACAGAACCGTATCATAGAGGAGCAGGGCGAGACCCTCAAGCACATGGCTTACTATGACAAGCTGACAGGTATGCCCAACAGAGAGAGCTTCATGGAGAATCTTGAAAGACAGATCAGAAACAGCGGCGACTGTGTTATGATCTATATTGATCTGGACGATTTCAGACGTATAAACGATAACTTCGGTCATGCAATAGGTGATGAACTGCTGAAGCAGTATTCTGAAAAGATCAAGAACTACTGCGGCGACAAGGCATTTGCAGCTAAGATCGGCGGCGATGAGTACGGTATCGTTCTCGGCAGCGGAATGACCAATGAGGCTATATACCAGTACGCTGCAGGTATAAGTGGTATCTTCAGCGATCCTATCACTATGGGCGGTAATGTTTATACAGTTGCAGCAAGCTACGGTGTGGCAAGCTTCCCCGAGAGCGCTATGACAGCAGACGATGTATTCAGATGCGCTGAAACTGCAATGTTCAACGCTAAGGAAAGCGGTAAGAACCAGCTTTGCTTCTACACTAACCGCGGTTGATTTTTAGGCAAGTTCACAGGAAAGGCAGTTGAATACGATTATGGAAATCAAGGAGCTTTACGATCTGGCGAAACAGTATGCTGAGCTTATAACAAATAATAAGCCCAATTATGTTTCGGAAAATGAGTCGGCTATATGCGTTATAGTTGACAATAACGACCAGCCTATCACAGGTATCACCACTGTTACCGTAAGAGGCGGCATGGTCGAGGTTATCCCCGCAGAGACAGTTGCAGTAAAGAGATTTATCGATCACTGTGGTGATGCGCCTGCAAAATACATTGTTACAATGCTCTTCAAGAACTACGAGGTCATTGAGACAGGAAAGGTCAGCCTGCTTATGCTTGGACAGACCAATGCTGCCAACGGTGAATGCGTTGTTATGACCTCAGCTGAAGACAGTGTTAAACTGAAGGAAGTAGTACTTGTTTCGGCTGTAGATAAGTCATCTTCTTCCGAAGGTTCTCTTGTTGCAGAAGCTACTGCGGCAGCAGAAGAAGCACTTGCGGCTGTTGAAGCTCCTTCCGTTGAAAATGCGGCTGAACCCAGCATGGAAGACCTGATGAATGGCTTTGATGTTGATACTACTTCGACAGAACAGGCTGCATCTGAGCCAGTGGGCGCACCTGCAGAATTTGCTGACGGATTCAGCGTAGATTCAAGTAATCCTTTCTTTGAGGAAGCAGCTACTGCTCCCGATTCTGAAGTTAAAACTATCGACAGCGGTGTTAAGTCAATGTTTGACCAGCCCGAGGATGCTACAAGACAGGGCGCTGCAGGCTTCAATATCCCTCAGGGAGGTTATCCTCAGCAGGGAATGACAATGCAGGGCGGCTATCCTCAGCAGGGCATGGGCTTCCCTCAGCAGGGAATGCAGCAGAGCGGCTATCCTCAGCAGGGCATGGGCTATCCTCAGCAGGGTATGCAGCAGAGCGGTTATCCTCAGCAGGGAATGCAGGCAGGCTATCCCCAGCAGGGTATGGGTTATCCTCAGCAGGGTATGCAGGCAGGCTATCCCCAGCAGGGTATGGGTTACCCCCAGCAGGGAATGCAGGGCGGCTATCCTCAGCAAGGTATGGGTTACCCCCAGCAGGGAATGCAGCAGGGCGGCTATCCTCAGCAGGGCGCAGGTTATCCCCAGCAGGGAATGCAGGGTGGTTATCCTCAGCAGGGTACAATGTTTAATACCGGTACAACTACCACAGGCGGATTCCCTCAGGCAGGCGTAATGCAGTCCATGATGAAGATGCCCGGTGTAGGACAGACTTCGATACAGGTATCTGAGTCTGCAACATCTATTCCTGTAAGCCAGAACATCAAGTCTTTGAACACTGATGAAATCTCAAAGTATTCATCAAGTTCAGCTGAGCCTGATGATGACGAAGATGAGGATGACGGCACTATGAGCAGAGAAGATATGCTCAAGGCTGCCAAGCAGAAAAAGAAGAATGCCAAGCTGAATGCCAACTTCAAAAAGAAGATGAGAGATTCAGGATTCTGATACAAAGAATATAACGCCATAGTATTTCTGATGTTTGGTCGGAAATACTATGGCTTTTTTTTGACAATACTTGAATAATGTGATATAATCATACTCGGCTGTCCTGACGGCATACCTTTATATTAGCTATACGATAATAAATGTATATCGTTATACCGGCATAAGAAGTGATGTTCTATATGGATGACCATAATTATTTATACAGTCGGAATACATTACACGGAGGAGATCGTTATGCCACAGATGAACAAAGGCGGAAAG
>ODAI012821645.1_pt1 | contig 30233 bp, 26 predicted proteins | sample 1539321 | NCBI WGS metagenome assembly ODAI01 (sample SAMN02144231, study PRJEB22623) | gut metagenome | biome: sheep rumen | host: Ovis aries | place: New Zealand
CATTGATTGACAGTTGGGAGAAAAACTTTTTTTCACTCCCTCTGGTTGAAAAACCCATAGGATTGTTCTATAGTATTATGTGGCAGGGCGCCACAGGGGTGTCTTCACCCTCCATGATCATCAAAAAAACAATAATACTATGGAGATCCAGCAAGTCAACAAAATGGAATTCGCCGAAATGCTCAAGTCGGCCGGCAACGAAACCCACCAAACCACCTTCGAAAACGACGTGTGGTACGAACAAGTCACCCTTGGGGAGGTGACTTACCGTCACAAACTGCTTTCGCTCAAGAAACTGAGCTCGGAATTGCTCACTAGGAAAGCCTTCGAGGCCAAGCCCTGCGTCGAACCCATCCGCTTGCGCGCCCAAGGTAATGGCCCCGTCGTGGCGATTGTCTTCAACACCAAGACAACGGTGTTCTACCACCTTATGGTAGGCTCACAAAGGGAAATGACCCAAGCCAAGCGTCTGGTGATCTTCTTTGCCAAGAGCCTCCTCCCAAAGACCGCGCAACTGCAGGAAGCCCCTTCGGCTTCCTGCGCGGCCTGAAGGCCCTAATCATAAATCTAAATCCACAATAATATGACTAGCATTATCACTTGGTATATCATTGGTATACTTATCTCGGCTATCGGTATCTTCTCGTACGAATATTTCTATCTGTATGACAGAGAAATCGAGTACATCTCAACAAAAGAGATCATAGAAGATGTTTTGTTGTCATTTCTTTCGTGGCTAATGGTGGTTTGGCTCATTATTAGTGTATGCCTTGACATCTATATGGGTTGGCCGTCAAAAGGATACGATTTGAACATCAAGGAAAAGAAAGGTGGTTAATTCTATATAATTATGAAGAAGCTGATACTACTAATTCTGTGGCTTATGTTTATAACGGGTTGTCAGACCCAAACCATAAGGTACGTCCATTACCACAACGAGCGCTTCGGTTTTGAGCTGGACTATCCCTCCTTCATGACGATGGATCCACCACCTGAGAACGGTGATGGCATCTCTTGTCACGGCAAAGGGTTGGAATTGACAGCCACCGGGTGCATGGACATGACCTGGATGGATTTGGACGACTCGGGCTTGACCACCCGTGACCTTTATCCTCATGACGAGGTGTTTTATGTGCACCACGATATTGACGCAGCCGGGACAGTCCATTACACAAAGACAGCTCGTTTTCCCAACACGGACAATGGCGACATCATCCTCACATTACAGCTCACTTACCCACAAGGGCAAGTCGATTCGGCGACAATCAATCATATTTTGAACAGTTTTGTTTTGCTTTCATGGCATTAATTAGTAATTTTGCAGCAAGTATTTTGTATAAAACAAAACAATAAAAACAAAACAAGGTTGAAACAATCACCATCTGCTACTATATATCCTTGAACAACAACAAAACCATCATTATTTATGCCCAAATTCAACTATGACCCCCAAGTCACCCTCGTAAAGAAACACAATGCAAATGTGTTCCGCGAAACCACCGGCATCATCAAGACTGGCTCTTACACCACCCCTTCGGGCAAACGCATCGACCTCGACATGCAGCCGATGATTGACGGTGGTCGTTGCTACCACAAGGATTTAGGTCCTGTTGACGCTCCAAAATTGGAAAACGGTAATGTTGTCAAGGTCGAAAAAGGCGACTGCCTCAAGGTGGCCGAGCAATTGGTCAAAGAGGGCTACGACCCAGCCCTGCTCAACTTTGCCAGTGCAGGACATCCGGGTGGTGGCGTGGAAGGCGGTGCCCGTGCCCAGGAAGAGACCATCTGCCGGCGCAGCACGCTGACGCGCTCCATCTTCAGCTTCGATGGCAAGTATGCCGCTCGCTACGGCTACGAACACCGCGAAGGCAACAACTACCCCCTCTCCCGCTCGCTCGACTTCAGTGCGATTTATTCGCCCCAAGTCACGGTCTTCCGCGAAGCGGGTCCCGACTATACCCTGATGGAGGAGCCCTTCCAAATCGGCGTCATCACCAATGCCGCACTCAACATGAACGGCAGGTTCCCCATCCGCCTCACTTCCGACGGACACATCCCCGAAGAGGGCAAAACCATCACGCTCAACAAGATTCGCACCATCTTCCGCATAGGCCTAATCAAGGGCCACGACAGCCTGGTGCTGGGTGCCTTTGGCTGCGGTGCCTTCAAGACCCCGCCGCACGAGATGGCTGAACTCTTCAAGCAGGTGATGGAAGAAGACGAGTTCAAAGACCGTTACCGCCTTATCACTTTCGCCATCCTCAGCGACCACAACGACCGCAGCGGCAACCTCGCCGCTTTCGAGGAAGTGTTTGGCAGAAGCGACAGGGCATCCAAAGCCATGCAAAACGCCATGTCGAACATGGGTCTTGAAATGGAGGCGGTGGAAGAGATGAAAGACACAATCGTGGCCCTACTGAAACAAACTGGCAGAGAAGGCATTGACAACGTGGTGGAATGGATGGAACAGTATGGTTTTTTTGAATCCGTTGCTTCCATATCACACCACAACCACTTTTATGGTGGATTGGCCTCCCATTCCTTTGAAGTGTACAAAGAGGCCATGAAGTTGAATAGCGAACGCGAGAAGCCCTTGCCGGAGGATTCAGTGACGTTGTGTGCCCTGCTACACGACCTTTGCAAGTCGGATCTTTATTATTACGACAGAGAAAGTCGTTCTACGAAGAAAAGAAAAGACATTGCAGCCCAAGGACATGGCATTCGTTCTGTGAGGATTCTGAAGTCGTGTGGTCTGGCTTTGTCGCGCGAGGAAGAGTTGGCCATCTGGTGGCACATGGGCGAGCATGAGGAACCTTTCGATCACCCCGAGGTCTATGAATCCACCAAGAGTAGCCCGCTATGCAACTTGATTCGGAAAGCTGACCATGATATGGCTTTAATGAAAATGCCAAAATATCGGAGGTGAGGAGGCTCGTCGATGATGACTTATATGCAGAAAGACATTTTAAGCGAACTCAACCAAGAAGCAGAGGGGGCCGTTCTATTGGACGGTGAGTCACAACCCAGCAGGTATGCCCGACTATGTGTATTGTGGCCATAGGTCACACCGAGCTACATCAAACAGGGCCAATCCTGACAACATGAGGTTGTATTTCGATTGGCCTAGCTACCAGTTTATGAAGCCGGTTATGGGTTATCCTATGAGGTAGTAATCTATAAGAATTTGCAAAGCATTATTGGGAATAATGAAAAAAACAATTATCTTTGCAGCGGGCTGAAAGGATTGCCCTAACGGGACTTCGGCATCCAGACAACTGAAAATAGCATAAAGTATAGAAGTCCCCTTTATTCAAATCAGCTTTGAAAAAAGACATAAAATGAAAACAAACAACTATATGCCTACTTACACAAACCCGCAGATGTTGAGCCCTGAAGCGTTGCACGAGGCTCATCTTGAAATGGCGAAGAAATACCTTAAGAACAAATGGGAGACTTCCTTTTATAAGCTTACGCCACCACCTTATGTTCCCGAAGATTTTGAAAGCCCTGAAAATATTGAAGAACGGCAGAAATTCTATGCTCCATACTACTGTGAACTTACCGACGAGCAATTCTCCAGGGTTGAAAAACTCGTGAAAGAAAACGGTGGAACGCAATTGTGCGATTTACAATGCAATGATGAAGATTTGATGAAGTTTTTTGTTGTTAGTGGATACTCTCCAGAGAGCATCGATGCCACTCCCCTTCAGGCATGTAGCTGCATGGTGTGCGTAATGGACGCAGCGGGGATGACAAAAACTTTCCCACATAATCTTCTGTTAACCCAAGATGATTATTTAAAGTTGATGGTAATCGTTATGGACCATCGCGACGTTACATTCAATGACTTATACAAACTTGACCTCGACCTCTTCAAGAAGATTTCCGAAGAAATTACCTCTGTAGCAAAGTATTCGGAAAAGTACAAAAAGCAATCCTACACTATTGTCTTTGAAGGAATAGAGGAAGAAGTTCGCTCATTGTTGGGTGAAGAAGACGAGCATGCCGATTTATATGCCGAGTACAGTGAGAGAATAGTAACCGTGTTTTTTAGCGAAAACAAAATGTCCGTCCGCCAAATAAATATCTCTGCCACTAGCGTCGATAAAGATAATTATGAGGATTATGGACGCAAATTTATAATCTATAATATTGATGCAAAAGCAGTTTTGCATCTTTTGGATGTCAACTCATATCACGATGCCTTAGTTGTTTTAAAAAACCATTATGATGATATCACCTCTTTTTCTAAGATGAAAGAGTTCCTGGATGATAACAAAATAAAATATGAATATGCAGATATTAAATGTTATTGATTAAATACCACACATCATGATTACATCTTTCAATTCATTGTGCTTCTTCTCAAACCATTACGACCTTTTGGAGACCGGGAGCGCCACCCCCTCTGAAACCGCATTGTGGTTTCGCAAGAAATTTGCGGAGAACGAGGCCAAAGCCAAGGCGTTCTTTGCGACGAAAGAACGCAAAAAGTATTACCTTTTTTCGGGAATCACTCCCGAGGATCATGAAACGAGCTTCTCATACCCCTTTACTGACGAGGAAGTAGAACGAGTCAAAAAGCTAACCGTTGAAGCATACAAAGCTTATATCGGAGACGACTATGACGAGAATTGGGCCAACACTTTTGAAGATATTTGCCAAGATTGTGAGCTCCAACAGCTTGAAGGTATCAATCCCGAACTTGATGAGCTAATTTTTGATATTTACGATAGGGCTGATGGTCCATTTACGCTGCATAGCATTGACTTTAAACAGGCTCACTATGTCTACAATATGACCTACCAAGAATTAGGGAAAGAGCCTCAAAAAGTCAGGGCACATCTCACCGATGAGGAATACATATATCTGCTCACCTGGCGGCTGGTCCACGAAAGTTTTAGTTTTAACCGATTACTGCTATATCGTCCGGAGCTAGCCCAAAAAATTAGCGTTCAATTTGATGGCTGCAACTACGATTATAATTGTGAAAGCGACAACCCATATCTCATTGTTTTTGACGAAGTGAATGCCGATGCTGAAGCCATTAATGAAGAAGCCAAATAATCCTCGGTGTATTTCTTAAAGAGAGGGCGGTTTTATTAGTCCGTGCCATAGTCTGTTTATCGGTATTGTTTATTGTTCAATAAAGTTTTTTGCCTTGATTATTTTTTTGGCACAATATTTGATAATAAGAAGACTGTATAATTCCCGATCTATTATGAAAATAAAATCTACCAGGCAGCAAGTCGAGGTCTTGCTCAAGCATTCAATGTGGAAACTCAATTCAGAGGAACTGTTCATCACCCATTGTTATTTTGGATTCTTTGACCATAGGGCAATGACCAAAGAGGAAATAGGTAGAAAACTAGGTATTGACATAAAACAGGTTAATAGTCAGTTACATGCGGTTATGAGAAAGCTGGTTGGACGTATTGAGTATGGTCCTTTCGCAGCCTAAACCAAGGGTCTACTGGCAAAGTTTGCGCCAAAAACAAGTATCTTGGCGCAAGCTTTGTCAAGCTAAAGCCAAACCACACCATTAATAAAGATTATGAAAGACACCATGACGGTGGTAAAGTATCGTGGGGAACTCCTGGGACTACCCAACTCCAAAGAACGGAGAGAATAATAAGCGGCCTTTCTTTGTGCCGTCATGTATAGAATTCCCTTGATGAAAAAAATATCAATTATGAAAAAAGAACTCCAATTAATGTTGAATGATCCTACAATTGGGTTTATTAGTATCCGAAGACTCAGCCTCTCACTCACAAAGTTAAGTGTTATGAAAATCATCGATACTGAACACGACTTCAAGCATCCTGAAGGAAAAATCCAACTGTTGAATGGCAGTGCCATTGACTGCTATCCTTTGGAACAGCCAGCAGCACCTCAGAGCGACGCAGGAAAAGAAGAAGAGGAGAAACTGTTTTTAAGCAACGCTTTCAGGTTTCTGCAATACAGAAACAGGATCATGTCAGACAGCCGCATGTTCCTCTGTCCCGTGCCCATCCAAAACGGAATGGCCTACACGGGGACAAACGGATTCCAACACCCCACCTTGGGCGTTTACCTAGAATGGTGGCTCAACTGCGAACGCGCCTTGACTTGCGATGAACACGGGACGAAAATACTGGTTTACCAAATTGCTGGCAGCCCTTTGTCGGGTAGCAACCGCTGTGGCGTTGTCGACACAAACGGCAAAACCGAAATGGAATATGTTTTTTCGTTCTCGTCGGTGTGGGCAAGCTTCATAAGGATCAACAGCCGTTATGACGAGGCTAAGAGCTTGTATCAGGCTTACTCGTTGGAACAGGTGGTCGAAATCTTGGACAAAGAGAACCTCTCCTTGATTGACGACAAGGAAATGGAAATCCTATATCTTGAGAGTGCTCTATTCCGACAACAAAAAGACATGGCCAATGAGATGAGACAATTGGAAGCCAAGATTGACATGCTCAAAACCAGGTTGTTTCACGAACACCGCGTCGAGCTGAAAGCCATCATGGACACATACGAAGAAAAGAAAGAGAAGAAAGAGCAAAGAGAAAAGGAAATTGCCGAAGAACGCATGGAACTGCGTAGGAAACTGAAGTCAGGCGAGATCGACAACAAGCAATACCAAAAGCAACTTACTCCATTGAAAAAGGAGAAGGAAAGCAACGAATATATGCTACGAGAATATCGTAGAGAAGCGCTTCGGGCTTTGTTCCCCAGACTGTGGTTCATCACTATCGGGGACGTGGAAAAGTTTTGTAGCGGCCTCAAGCATGCGTCAAACGAGGAAGAGCCAGGATGATTTTGTGGATCAAATACCATATTTTCTCTCTCACTTTTACTTTTTTTTGGCACGATTATTGATAGACAAAGTTTCGTCTTTAAAAAATATAGAATTATGAAAAAAGAAATCTTCACCTTGTCGGTTGCCGACGCCAACGAAAACAACGTTTCCCTGAACCTCACAAGCGCCTTTGGCGAGAAGTCCGTCACCTTCACCGTCCTTGATAAAGAAGGCAAATCCTGTGCCACAACAGTGTCTTCTCTTGACGTTCAAAAGATCATTGACTTCCTGAACCATCGCCTGAATGCCGTGGAAGAAACGCCAACGACCTACGGGCCTTCTTACACTCCTACCGGCGTGGGGCTCTGCGTTTTTGACTACCAAGGTAAGTTGCTCGACACTTATTATAACCACGGAAGCCTTGCACAAGGCATCGAAGGCTACAGCTATGAACAACTGGCCGAAGCCTTTGGTGGCGACAATGCGATTTATGTGGTTTTCACTCTTTACGACGGCAGCGTTGGTCGCGAAACGCTTATCCGAGTAATGCAAGCCTGCGTGCAGTTGCAAGCTCGTTTTATAGTCACTGGCGAGCCTGTCTTTTGTAGCCGCATGACGCTGGATGATGTGGCCCAACAAACAGGCCTTGACCTGACCACCGTGTCGCGTTGTGCCCGCGAAGATTCCAAAACAAAAGCAGGTGTTCGCGTTTATGGTCCACGCCAGACCTTCACCCTCGACAACAAGGTCAGCACGCTAGAGCGTCCATCGCTCTTCGACGAAGGCATTTCCCGCTACGGTTTTCCTGTGTCACGCCTCGAAGTGTTGGAGCGTATCAAAACCTTGATTGACAAGGAGAACAAACACAAGCCCCTGGGCGATTTGGCTCTTTGCGACAACCTGAAAGAAATGGGCTACGACATTGAACGTAGGACGGTGGCGAAGTATCGTGAAAACTTGCTGAAGTTGCCAAATTCGAATGAACGGAGGGTGAAGTGATTCGCCCTCTTTTAAGAATTTCATATTCTTGTTCTTTTTTCTTGTAATTCTTTTAAGAATCTTATTATCTTTGCAACATATATATAAACCAATAGTAGCAATATGCTTATTGACAACAAACAAAGCTATAGCTCTGATAGTTCCATCAAGACGGTATGGGATTGTATCGCCAATTATTCCAATTCCAACGACAGAGTTGGAAAGATGGATATAGTTACGGGATTCTTCTCCTTGGCCGCCCTCCACATCCTTTACACCGAGCTGTCGTCCAACAACAAATACCGCATTGTTTTGGGTGACATCCACGACATGACTCGCGACGAGGACTTTTTAAAACGAGCCATCGACTTGCTCCAAGGCGATGGTGCCCTCGAGACCGCCTTCCAATTGTCGAATTATGCCCAAAACGCACTGGCTTTTCTTAAACAACAATCCGTGGAAGTGCGCACCATCAACAATGCATTTTGCCATGCTAAGTCGTATAGCTTTGAAGACAATGCCGATGCTGCTCACGATTATGCCATTATGGGCAGTTCCAACCTCACAGAAGCAGGATTGGGTATAAAAACCAGTTCCAATGTTGAGCTGAACATCGTAGAAACCGGACGCGACAATGCTACGGTAAAAGAGTTGAAAGGGTGGTTCAAAGACCTTTGGGAGAATGTTGCTTCGGCTAAAATAGAACTTAAGACTGCCGATGGTGGAAAAACGATAGAGGATGCCAAGGCATATCTTATCAAACAAATTGAACAAGTGTTTAAGGCTTATACACCTGAAGAGATATATTATAAGATACTCTTTGAATTTTTCCATGCTGACATTGAGATGAACGATTCCATCGAGTACAAGCGCGACATGGAGTTTCTGCAAAAGTCGAAAATTTGGAACACTTTGTTTGATTTCCAGAAAAGCGGTGTCGTCTCATTGGTAAAACTTATCACCCGCTATGGTGGCGCCATCTTGGCCGACGCTGTTGGTCTCGGCAAGACCTTCTCGGCACTTGGCGTGATTAAATATTTCCAAAACAACGGCTATCACACACTTATCCTTTGTCCCAAAAAATTGCGCAATAACTGGACAAGATATAAGGTCAATGCTAATTCACGCTTTGAGGAAGACCATTTTGAATACATGGTACGCTGTCATACGGACTTGCAAGAGAACCGATTAAGTAATTATGGGGACAATATCACGAAAGACACCATCCTCTCACATGAGAAGATGCTCATCGTCGTCGACGAGAGTCACAACCTGCGTAATGACAAATCGTGCCGCTACAAGATGCTGCTCAACGACATCATCAACGAATCGGCGAAACGAGGGCATACCGTGAAAGTGTTGTTGCTGTCAGCCACGCCCATCAACACGGGTCTTATCGACATCCGCAATCAGTTTAAGATGATTGGCTACAACGAGAACAAACACTTCTACAACGAGTTCAACCTCAACGTACCCGATAATGAGAACGCCCCCTTACGTACCATATTCCAACAAGCCAATTCAAGATATACCGATTGGTCAAGAGAACCTGGTCGCACGGTAAATACTTTGCGTGACAAGCTACACGAAGTCAAGGATTTCTTCAAGCTTACCGATGAATTGATTATAGCCCGAAACCGCGCTTTTGTCACTTCTTACGAGTCGAGCCTGACATTCCCATCGCAACTCAAACCGCAAAACGAGCATATTGGTATTTGCAACATTGGCGCTTACAAAGATATGGATGCCATGTACGATGACATGAAAATCCTTCGACTGACGGCCTATCAACCTACGCAATACGAATATAAGTTGTATGATGACCTAAAAGACACTGCGGACTACATCATGGATCTGGTCAGAAAGGGTCAGTCGGATGTAGGTTTGATTGATGAAGAAGAAAGGAAGCTGTACAAAGCTCTGAAATCGGTTGAAAACGAAAACAAAAGCGGTCAATTGATGCGGATTATCGTCCAAAACTGGGTGGTGAAACAATCCGTCAATAGATTTTATGATGGGCATATTCCATGGGACAACAATGTCTTGCGTGAGCTTTCGTTGGCCGGCATGATGATCTCATTGTTCATCAAACGCTTGGAAAGCTGCTGGGAATCTTGTCTGTCAACCTTGACCAAGGTGAGAGACTTGCACTCAAAATGGTTGGGATTGGCTCAACAACGCGTTAATGCAGATTTTGATGATGAAGACGATACAACCGAAGAAGCAGACATCGAAACCATCGGCAAACGTGCCATCGATTTCAACAAGATGCTGCGCATTGATGACTATATCAACGATTTGCAAAGGGATATTGAAATCTTGAACCGCCTCATCGAAAACTTGGAGGACTACGGAAAAAAGATTGATACTGGAACCCGAAAGGACGAGAAACTGGAAAAACTTATTGATGTTTTGAAACAACGCGACGGTCGCAAAGTCGTTCTTTTCACCTCTTATTCCGACACGGCGAAATACATTTACGACCATATTGCCAGCCGCTTCAACGGAGTTGAATTGGTAACGGGCAACATTAGCACCGGCGAATTAGAAGAAAAACTGCAATGCTTTGCGCCTTTCAGCAAACTGTTTAAGGAAAAGAAATGGGACGATTTATACAATGCGAACAATATTAGTCCCGACAAATATGACAGCATAACCCTATATGGAATATGGCGTAATTTGGTCTTCCAATCATCGTCATATAAGGAAGTAAAAGACCAGTTGCGCAATCCCGTCAACATTCTGGTTGCTACCGACTGCGTGAGCGAAGGACAAAACTTGCAGGATGCGGACACGGTTATTAACTACGACATCCACTGGAATCCCGTACGCCTCATCCAGCGCTTCGGCCGTATCGACCGTATTGGCTCGCCCAATGCACAGATTCAAAGTGTCAACTTCTGGCCTTCGGAAGACATTGAGTCGTACCTCAACCTGTCTGATCGTGTGAGCAACCGCATGGTGGCAATGAATGTGGCTGGTTCAGAAACACTGCAAGCCAATGAGAAAATTGAGGAGATGGAGCAAAACAACAAGTTCCGTCAAGAGCAGGATGCACGAAGTTTGAAGGCGATACACGATGACCAAGTTGGCGAAATCGAAGATTTGGGCACGCCCACCTTCGACCTGCTGTCGCTCTCCGAGTTTAAGGCCGATGCCGAACAGTACGTGCAAGAAGCTGGCCATTTGAAGGCACTCCAGCATATCCCCAACGGCGCCTTCTCTGGCTTCCGATGGAAGGCCTTACAGCCATACGCCGACTACCCCGAATGCATCGTTGCCCTGCTTCGCCATCGCGAGGATGCCAAGAACTTCCACCTGCTTTGTCTACCCATCGATGTCACAAAACAACCCCAATTCAAGGAGTTCGACAAGGCCATTGTCCTGAAGTTGCTTAGCGAGCACAAGAAAGAAGACACATACTTGCCTCAAGACATTCTGGCTGCTGATGTGGATGCCTTGAAAAAACTGGCAAAGGTGATTACGGACTGGTTTGTTCCCCAAAAAGCACAAACCATAGTGAACAATATCTCTAATATGCTGAAAGGCAATGATGATGCTGTTGTCAAGGGTAATCCGGATGAAAGCATCGAAGAACGCATCGATATATCCAAATACGACTTGATCGCCTGGGACTATGTGTCAGAAATGAAAATTGAAGAATAAAAAAACAAAGAACCATACACTATGAAAGATTGTTTGAAACGATTTGTGAACTCTGGGCTGTTCGAGGCATCGTTATCCCTGCTCGACAAGCTTGGCATCCGTTATACCAAAGGGTCGGCGCAGTCCATTGATGTCCGCCAGTTGAGCACCGACAGGCTGTCGAAGGAGGCAGACGCGGCGTTGGATTTGGTGACGGGCACCTGGTTTGTCGCCCAGATTGACGACCGCACATTCCAGTTGCAGCCCGACAGCGTCACATTGGATTCGGCGTTGAGCGATGCCGGCCAAGAGAGATACAACGGCTTGTTTGTGTTTGCCGTGGAGGGGAAGCCTGACGCGAACATCACGCGCACAGTGGCGGCCTCGCTCACGCGAGTGTTCAACCGCATCGCCAAAGCCCAACCCGTCATCCTGCTCATCCGTCAAGGCCACGAGCTCTCGCTGTCCACTTGCGAGCGCGGCGAATACACCCAGAAGTGGCGCGACGGCGAAAAGCTCGGCAAAGTAAGCATTTTGCGCAACATCAACTGCGAGGACGCTCACCGGGGGCACATCGACATTCTGAACTCCATCCGCGACAAAGCCTATTCCACCTTCGACGAACTCTACAAGCATTGGATGGAGGTGTTCTCTACCGAACTGCTGACCAAGAAGTTCTATGGCGAGCTCTCCGACTGGTATGCGTGGGCGGTCAAGGTGGTGCATTTCCCCAACGACCTTTCCTCGGAAGCTGACAACCAGCAATATAATTCCGAGGCGATGATTCGCCTGATTACACGGCTTATCTTTGTATGGTTCCTCAAGCAGAGGCATCTTATTCCCGATGAGTTTTTCGATGAAAAATTCATTGCCGAAAACCTCATAAAGGGTTTCTCCCCCAATGCACGGGTCACGCTGTTTGGCAAATCGGAAGAGAGCCATTACTACAAGGGGATTTTGCAAAACCTATTCTTCGCCATGCTCAACAGTCCGATCACGCCCGAGGGGAAAGACACCGTTTCGGAGCGCCGTTTCTGCAAAGGGCGGAGCGATTATGACAATAACAAGTTGATGCGCTATGAAGATTTGTTCATCAATCCCGATCTCTTCGTGAAATTAGCCAACGAAAAAGTCCCGTTCCTGAATGGCGGGCTTTTCGACTGTTTGGATGACAAGGACAACGGCATCTACATTGATGCGTTCACCGACCGCGAAAGCGTTTCCCGTCAGCTCATTGTGCCAGATTATCTGTTCTTTGGAGAAGATGTGGGGCGTAATATCGACCTTTCCGAGTGGTATGGGGATGCCAAGAAGAAAAAAGTGAGTGCAAAGGGCATTATCGACATCCTGAGCCATTACAACTTCACCATTGAGGAAAACACGCCATTGGAGCAGGAAGTGTCGCTTGATCCGGAGCTTCTCGGAAAAGTGTTTGAAAATCTTTTGGCTTCTTACAATCCCGAGACCCAGACTACTGCACGCAAACAGACCGGCTCGTTCTACACGCCGCGTGAGATTGTGCAATACATGGTGGACGAAAGTCTTGTGGCGCATCTCAAACGTTCTGTCGGAAACGACATGGAACCAAAGTTGAGGCAATTGGTGCAATACAACGACATCGAACCCGAATTGACCGCTAACCAGAAAAAGACCATCATGCAATCGTTGTACAACTGTAAGGTGCTTGATCCAGCCTGTGGTTCCGGCGCATTCCCGATGGGCATGTTACAGCAGATGGTGCATGTTTTGAACCGCATAGACCCCGACAATGCTCTGTGGAAAGAGATTATGGTGGAGAATGCCATCAGCGAGACTTCCGAAGCCTACCGCAACGCCACAGACGAGGAGCGTGCCGAGATGGTGGCCGACATTGAACGCAGTTTCAACGAAAGCATCAACCGTCCCGACTACGCCCGTAAGCTCTATCTGATTGAGAACTGCATTTATGGTGTTGACATCCAGCCCATCGCCATACAGATCAGCAAATTGCGTTTCTTCATCTCTTTGGTGGTAGACCAAAAGACCAACAACAATCCCGTGGATAACTTCGGCATCCGTCCGTTACCCAACCTCGAAGCCAAGTTTGTGGCAGCCAACACCTTGATCGGTTTGGAGAAGAAGGCGGCCAATCTTTTCGACTCCGAGGCTATCAAACAGAAAGAAAAGGAGTTGAAAGAGGCAAAACATCGTATTTTCGGTGCCAAGACGGTGAAAACCAAACGCAAATACAAAGAACGCGTGGCCACATTGCGCATGGAAATTGCCGAGAAGCTGAAAGAATCCGGGGCAATAGGCAACGAGGAAGCCCAACAGTTAGCCTCCTGGGACATGTTCGACCAGCACACCTCCTCTCCCTTCTTCGACCCCGAATGGATGTTCGGAGTAGGCGATGGGTTTGATGTGGTGATTGGGAACCCGCCGTTTATTGATTCGGAGAACATGGTTAAACAGGGGCTTGATTGGGAACGAAAAGTTTTACAGAAAAAGTATCCAAACTTATCAGGTAATTGGGATATTTACATGGCATTTTTCGAATTTGCTCTTATTTTAGGAAACTTCGTCACTTATATCACACCTGACAAATGGCTTTCTAAACCATTTGGAGAAAAATTCAGACAAAATCAGATGTGTAACCGGCTTGCTAAAATAATTAAAGCAGGCAATAGAGTTTTTGAAAGTGCCACAGTAGATGCAATCATCACTTTGTTTATCCCCAAGAGTGATAAATTGCAAACTGCTAAATTTATTAATAAAAGCGATATAAAAATAATCGCTTCTGAAGATATTTCAAACTTGACGAAACCATTTCTTATAGATTTTCTCTTTTCAGATAACATATCTGTTGTTCAAAGAATTGACACAAAAAAGAAAAAAATCATTGATTTTGTTGAATGTGAAAATGCTTGCGCAACAAAGGACTTTTATATTGTCCAAGAATTGATTGAAAAAAACAACAATCCTAATCCGAAAGAATTTTACAAACTCATCAACACAGGAACTATTGACAAATATCGTAACAAATGGGGCGAAAAAGAGATATCTTATGGCGGAAAGTATTCTTTTCCCTCTGTCTCAAAAACGAAGTTTAACTTAACCCTTGGAAAATCTTATACAAGGAGAGCTGCTCAATCCAAGATAATATTTAAAGGACTTAATCTCCTTGATGGTTGCTTAGACGAGTCTGCAGAATATCTCCCTGGTAAATCAACGATTGTTTTGTGCTCAGAAAACATCACTTTGCTCAAGTATTTATTGGGATTTCTGAATTCAAAACTGCCAATTTTTTATATTAAAGTTAAATATGCGTCAAGCAGTTACTGTGGTGGGATAACCTTCTCTAAAGATATGATAAACAATTTACCAATGGCAGCCGTCAACTCTTCCCAGCAGCAGCCCATCATCGCCTTGGTTGACAAGATCCTTGCCGCGAAGAAGGCGGACCCGCGGGCGGACACGGGCGCGTGGGAGGCGGAGATAGATATATTGGTTTATCTGCTTTATGGTCTCACCTGGGATGAAGTGCAAATTGTGGAGAACTCTTCGGTACATGCTGCATTGCCCGTCAACGAGGTTGCCTACACAAAATGGTTAGAGCGGTATCAGAAGGATGGAACACTGCCGAGCGAGGAAGAGATGGAACTCAAGGCGTGACAAATAAATACTTATAATTATGACCAAACTAGAAAAACTTTACACCTCCATCAAGAACCTTGAGGAACTGGGGCTTGAGCTTACTCCAGAGATGCTGCTCGAATGCGACAAGCTGGAAGAGCAAATAATTAAGGATGAAATCCTTCCCGCCCTTGGTCAAGACATCGAGCCACGGCTCAGGCAAATCCAGCGTCCGTTGGTCTTGGTGGTGGAATACACGCCCGAAGCCCCCATCAGCGTGAAGCTGTCGCGTAAGATGAACATTGCTGAAGCCTTGGGCGCCAAACAAATCACTCCGCCAAGCACGAAGACGGGACAACCCGTCACTTCGGCAGAGCCAGCACCATCGTCCGAACCTCACGAGCCAACGAAACAGGTGGTCAACCACACCAAAGGCCTGAAAGTCACTTTCCGAGATGGTACGGTAATACAAGAACGTACCGCTAACGACACGATGATTCGTGCCTTGCAAAAAATAGGGCTGGATAAAGTGGCTGCCACCGACATACAACACGGTGGAGGCTATGGCCTCGTCTCAAAAAACAAGAGGCCACCAGAAGCAGGTTGCATCTGGCAGCACAAGATTGGAGATTGGTATGTTTATGTCAATATCAGCAACCAACAGAAAAAGGATGATTTGAAGAAACTGTCAGACACGTTTGGTTTGGGACTGGTGATTGAGGATGGGAAATAGGGTAAAGACTCAAGTATCGGATGAAGGATGAGTTGGGGGAAGAATAAATGGTAAAACAGATTTTTATGAGAGAAACCAATCGAATAGAGTTTAAGCGTGAACTGACTCGCGAACTGGACATTGAGCGCGAAGTGGTTGCTTTCCTCAATTACCGCGAGGGAGGCACACTCTACATCGGTATCGACGATGATGGTACTCCTGTGGGCGTGAAAGACATTGATGGCGATATGCTAAAAATAAAGGACCGCATACGCAATAATATTGCCCCATCGCCTATGGGTTTGTTTGATGTAACCGTGGAACACATTGGGGATGTACCTGTCATTAAGGTGTTTGTGGCATCAGGCAGCGAAAAGCCATACTACAAAACCAAATATGGCTTGTCGGAACGTGGATGCTATATTCGCGTAGGGACGGCAGCGGAGCCAATGACGCCCTCACAAATAGAAGATTTGTATGCTCATCGTGTTCGTGTCTCGCTCAAGAACATACCATCACCCCGACAAGACTTGACATTTCAACAAATGCTCATCTATTACCAAGAGAAGGGAATGCCTCTCAACGACCAGTACCTTCGCACATTAGAACTGCTCACGCCTGATGGCAGGATGAATTATGTGGCATACTTGCTTGCAGATGAAAATGGGAACTCCATCAAACTTGCGCGTTATGCGGGCAAGGACAGGGTTGACCTCATCTCGAATATGGAGTTTGGCTATTGCTCGCTGCTAAAGGCAACTGACCGTCTGCTCGACCGTTTGAAGATTGAAAACCGTATAAAAACCAAAATCGGCTATCCTTTCCGTGAGGACAAACCGCAATGGAACGAGCTCGCCATACGCGAATTGGTCATCAACGCCATCGTTCATAATGACTACACCAATGAGGTGCCGCCCAAGTTTGAGCTTTTCTCCGACCATTTGGAGATAACCTCGACCGGCACTTTACCAATTAGTATGTCGAAGGAAGATTTCTTCAGTGGTGTCAGCTATCCCAAAAACAAGGAATTGATGCGCATATTTCGAGATGTAGAGGTTGTTGAGGCACTCGGGTCAGGGATGTCGCGGGTCATGAAAGTGTATGACCGCAACAACTTCATCTTTCTTGACAACTTCTTGCGTGTATCCATCCCATACGATTGGATTGAACAGGAAAGCACCACTACGGAAAGCACTACGGAAAGCACTACGGAAAGCATATTGTCCGCTATTCGAAACAACCCGAGTATCACCCAAAGAGAATTGGCGGAAATAGTTGGCATCACAACAGATGGCGTGTATTATGTCATGAAACAATTACGTGAACAGGGAGTTATACGAAGAATAGGCGGGAGAGCCAATGGCACATGGGAAATCATTCAACAAAATCCCGAAATCGACTAGTGGAAAGTAAGTGAGGAAATAAATGAGTTAATAAATCTCAGAATAAAAAAGACCGTAATGGATGAGAAACAAATAGGATTATCAGTTAAACCAATACATACATCATTATGAATTACGAAGTTGGAAAACAATACATCATGCAAGTTGCCGGCATCCACAAGGATTCAGCCGGTTACGACTACATCGCTTTGCACGACGATGACCCTAACAAGGAATACCGCGTCTACAACATCCTGAAATGTCAATACGACAATTTGCCCGAGCAACTTCATGTGGTGGTGAAAAGCATCGATGCCTTCGGCAAGATGAAATTGCGCCAAGACGAGGAATGGCTCAACCAACAGCACTACGAAGTAGGGAAGCTGTATGCCTTTGAGGTAACCGAAGTGAAAGAAGACTACAACACAGCCGCACCTTATTACATCATTGAGGATGATTTCTCTTCGCATCGTTACTATTTCAAGGGTGATCAGCAATACCAGGTTGGCGACTCCTGCATCTTGGAGGTGGCTGGCTTCATGGACAATGGTTTTGTGAAATTCAAGGAGCCAAAGCGCTATGAAGAATCCAAGGTTGAAAAAGCCACAGAACCCACCATCGACCAAACCGAGGTTAGGATGCATAATGTATGGGATTCTTTGCCCGTGCTTGATGTCGAAGAAGGTCAAAAGGTGGAGTTCAAGAGTTCCATCGCCTTCCCACCCGACGGTGCCGGAATAGCCGACATCGATAAGCAAATGAAGAACATCCTCAAGGAACTGACCGCATTCATGAACGCCGAAGGTGGAACACTATATATCGGCATTCACGACAAGACCAGGAAAGTGATTGGCATCACCGACGATTATGCCCATTTGAACGATGAAAGCGAGGATGCCTATAGTGGCCAATACAAGAACGACCACGATGGCTATGAGTTAAAGATTCGCAACACAATGGACCGTTTATGCCAAAGTGTGGCCAATTCGCTCACCACGATCAGTTTTGAGAAGATTGGGGATAGAGAATATTGCAAGATTGAGGTGCGGCCTGCTCGCCGTCCCATCTTCTTGTGCGGCACTGAATTGTATGTGCGCCAAGGCAATCGCGTCAAGTTGCTAAAACGGGACGAAATCACCTTCTTTATCACCGAAAGGATGACGGTATCTATCAAGGAAGTACTCGACACAGAAGGCCTTGAGATGGGTTACGGCTCTGTTGACATGGAGGAAATCAAGCAAGTGATTCAGAAACTCGTTAACGAGCGCAGGTCTATCCCAGACATTCCCCAACCCAAACCGCTTAACGAGGTTGACTTTTGGGTCACATGGTATCAGGATGGCACTTGGAAACGCACACGTGATAAAATCAGCGATACCAATGTGCATATCCAATTGCCAGTCTATAAAGACACCAAAGCCACTATGTTGGCTTTCTGCTATGAAAACGGCAGGGTAAATACCGTTGAATGGAACAAGTTCAGAAGAGGGGCAAACTTGAACGTCCTTCAAACCAAGAAACCCTGGAACGATGATAATGGCAAACCAAAAAACATCTTCTTGATGCTGCCGACCGATTATCTCGTGGGTTATAGCGTGGATAGTGATGGCATAATGAAAGTTAAGCTTCATTCCATACTTGACTATCCGACAAACGATTCATCTAAAGCCAAGGGCGGGCCTTTCCTGCCCGACAATTGCAGTATCAAGACCTATGCTGTCATAGGTTCGGAACACAAGAAAAAAGTGGCGCATCTGATTGTGCCCAAAGCAAAACGTACCCAAGATGCCGGTATTCCACTTGATAGCGTGTCATGTAAGCCAGAGATTGAGTATCTTGAAAAGGTCTTAACGCAAGAATAAACTGAAAAGTTGTGTGTTTTCTTGCTACCCATCTACGACGATATCGTAGTCCTCGACATTGATGAACCCACGCTGTTTACCCTTAACGGTGAGAAAGGCTATGTGAAGGTTGAAGACCACAGCTTCATCCCGGCGATTCTGAAAGCAACCATGGATGAGGACGCATGGCACGATATGCTGATTGAGTGCTTCCGCGACCAGTATCTTGATTTTGATTAATCAGTATCTAAAAGCTGGCCTACTGGACCTGAAACGTTTAAAACACCCCGCTCCAAGAGGACAAAAAGAAATGTAATTGCCCTTTCAAAGGGCAGAGATGAGGGGGTACTATAAAACTCCGTGAGACCCATATCTAAACTATTTTATACCCACCTTAGAAAAAGTTTAGATATGGGTGTAAACTCTTTTAGAGGTGGGGGGCTATGATTTTTTCGCCTTCAAGTTGAAAACTCCAGGAGTTGGAGCTATTAATCATTGAAAACACGAAACAAAAACAAATGACTATGAACACAGACTATCCCAAGAAAGTAAACTACCAAGACTACGAGCATGCTTTCAACAACTATTGGCTGAAAAAATTCGTGGAAGGACAACTGCGTGATTTCGACACAGAAACCATGCGCGGCTTGGTGTATGGCTACACCTTTACAGAGGATTACGCGAAGGGCATTATCCCCGACGTCCTCAGTGCGGAGTATTGGCGCCAAGAAGAAAGCAAAAAACAAAAATCGCATAACCCCAATATTATTGAAAGGTATACTGGCCTTTCCCTTGCCGAATACCTTGGTCGGGGACCACTGATTTGCGAGGCAATAGAAAGTACGGGGAAGGGCACGCTTGACGATCCGTATTGCGTCATCTGCGTGGGACATGAATACGAGTTCCTGAGAACCTACCGCCCGGCCATGAGGGTGGTGAGTCAGCGCCTGCTTCCAGGACATATTGATTGCCTTGAGCTTGAAGGGTTAGGCGGCTATACTGAGACCCTCTATTTTGATATCAGCCGTTGGTTTGAGAGAGGCAAGATAAATGACAAAGAGGCAAAGCACTAACTATATGGCCGTCAGCTTTCAGCTATCAGCAGTCAGCCAGGGTGCTACCGAGCTGATAGCTGACGGCTGATTGCTTACAGCCAATGAAGAAATGGGATTGTTTTTACTGACACACAAAAAAATATGGCAATTATATACCAGTTGGCACAAAATTTTGAAAATTAGAAAACTGTTTGTATATTTGCAATAGCGTAAAGTATTTATAGAAAAAATAGATATGGAAAAACATGTAATAAAGATAAATGAAGAGCAATTGGCTGAAATAGTTAAATCAACCATAAAAGAAAATATAATACGACAAAAAAAAGAAGAAAAAATTGATTTTGATGAATTGTTTCATTTTAATACTATTCCAGAAGAAGAACTTGAAGAGCAATACATGGATTTGGCTTTTTCCGTATCTTCAAGCGGATATGGTGGCAGATTTATTGGGGTAAATGGAAAAATATTAAAAGAAGATGCAACCACAACCTTATCTATTGATGAAACAAAAAAACAGATACAAACAAAATTTCATCTAAAAGATTGGCAGTTTGCAACACAAACAGTGGCGAATGGCGTAAGATTGGTTGTATTGTATCCTGGTATTTTAAAAAATACAAAACTAATAAAAGACGCAATGTTGGCTTGTGGATGGTCATTGGCTATAAAAGGATACACTGTAAAAAATAAAATGATTTGGAGGGCAATGAGTTTTGACCCAATTTTTCAAAAAGATGTTTCCAATGAAGCAAGAAAATACAACTATTTGTTCCATTGGACACCGTTATATTATTACGATACAATTGTAAAAGAAGGATTAAAGCCAAGAAGTGAAAACAAATTGTTTGATTATCCAAATAGGCTTCTTATTAAAGGAAATACTCCGAAACAAGATATTTATAGTATTGGATGGCAATTATGTATGGCTAATAGGAGGCATAAAAACAAGGGATATTATGTTCTTTTGCCAATAGATTTGTCAAAAGTTCCAACAGATACAGAAATATATTATGACCCAAGATACGAATGGGGATATTATACAAAAGTCCCTATCCAATCAGATGCAATCACCCCAATACTTGGGCACAATTTCAAAACAAAGCAAGACTTTCAAATATAACAAATAATAATTAACAAACGTACTTAACTACTTTCATTTCATCGAATGTGACAACATTCAGTGCGTGTTCCATAATGGCAGCGAGCCTTTCGCCTCACTATTCTTATGCCAACTGGCATATAATTCCCTTAAATAATCATGGTATCAAACTTGTTGCCAGATACGACGAGGGGCTTTTGCGTGTGGTGTTTGACACCGACGCCCATACGGTGCGTGTTCATGTGGCGAACCCAACATTGCCATCCAAATGCTCGAGAATCGCTGACTTGAGTGATAATGTGGCGTTTTTCGAGGAGCTTCGTTCCGGACTTGAGGAAATTCTGTTCTTCGGCGGGTTCAATAGCGTTTTGTGTAATTCTGACAGAACCGTTTTTGAAATTGGTTGACTAGTGGCTGCCGGGCGTTTCTTTGAGAACGAGTCAAAAAGTATATAATTCCCTTGAAAAATGTGGTTTATTATTGCGCTGGCTAACTATTTATCTGAAAAACATATTTGTATGGCAAAGAAAACGGTTATTCGGTTAACAGAAGGACAATTGGCTGAGATTATCAAGGATATAACCATTAAAAGTCTCAATGAGATTGATGGTGCGACATATTCAAGGGTTTACAATGCTTCACACAGGGCAAAAAACGACAAACAAAACGGGCAATTGCAAAGAACTGTCGGTAATAGGACAAGAAACAATGATGACATTCTTGCACATGCCCGTGAATTAGAGCCAAGAGCCAAAGAGAATTTCTTGAACCCGTTTGTCAACCAGCCTTTCAAATTCTATAGCGAAAATAGACTTGGCATTATTGCAGATGTAATTTTCACGATGACAGATATGACTCACTTAAACTCCGATAGGGCTATATTGGTTGGAACCGTGGTTTTCAATGACACTCAAATAAACGGAGACGGTATTATAGTGGATTTGAAAAATGACAAGGTGTATTATCACGAAAGAGGTAATAGATACAAATATGTGCTTGAAATTGACAACAGGACAAAAGACCTGTGGGACAAGTTTATGTCTCTACTACACCTTGCTATTTCAACAAGAAACTAATTACTCATTGGGGACTAATTGTATATAATTACCCCTATAAATCATAGACTTATGGCAAAAAAACATCTTCACCGCTGAAAACCTGAAACTCGTGAGCAAACTTGCAAATGAAAGAGCCGGCTACCGCAAAGACTTGCGTGACGACTTGTTCCAAGAGGGCTGTCTGGCACTGGTTAATGCCGTCGAATCCTACAATCCCCAACTGGGTGTGCCTTTCTTGGGCTATGCCTACTTTGTTCTTAGCCACGCCATGTCAAAGGCTGCGAGGAATATCAATCAGGTGCTGTCAGTCTCATTGGAAGAGGAGTTTGACATCTGTCCCATCATCCCGATTGACGGTGAAGACGACTACCCGCAAAGAGATATTTGCGATTGCGAACACCCGACGCCCTACGAAAGATATGAGTCGGCGAATACCCGTGCGGCGGTAAGAAAACTTGTCAAGCAGTTGCCCGACAAAGAGTATAAAGCCGTAAGTTTACTCTTTGGCTTCGACGGACTCTATGAGCGTTCACTAGAATGTATTGGTGAAGAATTAGGGTGCTCTATTGAAGGTGCCAGAAAAGCTTGCAACAGGGGAATGAAAAAAATGCATGCCTGGCTGAGCCGCCCCGATTATAGCCTTTGCGCTTAAAAAATTGAAACGCCGGTTGAAAATTCCAATTGAGGAAGCTATAAGTAAGTAGTTGCTTTAAAATCTCTTGACATGGGACGTAGAACGAGGGACTATGGACTTGGGGTATTCGATCCTTCGACAGGCTCAGGGGCCTGTCCCGCAGTCCTACAGTCTCGCGTCCCGTGTCCAAAAAAAAGAACAATATGAAGAAAACCATCATTTACCTTCACGGTTACGGCTCATCTGGAATGAGCAACACCGTTACCTATCTGAGAAAACAGATGCCTGATTGCGAAGTCATTGCACCGGATATTCCCGTTGATCCGAAAGAGGCTTTACCTTTTTTGAGATTTCTCTGTGAAACAAGAAAGCCGGAATTGGTCATAGGCACAAGCATGGGTGCCATGTATGCCATGCAAATGCTGAAATGCCGACGCATCTGCGTGAATCCTGCACTGCGAATGTCGGAGCAACCCGAGGTGTTGAAAGTCGGCACATTCGACTATTTCCAGCCCACAGCATCGGGCAAAACGAGTTTTACCGTCACGGAAGAAACCATCCAACACTTCAGAGAAATGGAGCAGCATCTGTATGACGGACTTACCGACGAAAGCCGTCGCTTGTGTTGGGGATTCTTTGGCAAAGAGGACACTACAGTCAATTGCAAGGATGAGTTCCAGCGTCAATACTATCCGCACATCATCGACTTCAACGGAGGACACAGAATGAACAATGCCATACTGCGCGAAGTGATTGTGCCCTTTGCGAAAATGCTCATCAACGAGGAGCAAACCGACGAGTGTGGTGTTACCTATAGCAGCTATGGCAGGGTGTTGAAGAGCGTGGACGACAACCTTTTCACTTGTGAGGAATACACCATACCTGAAGGTGTTGAAGTCATGGAACATGACTCCTTCTATGGTCAATCCAATCTTCGGCGAATCCATTTGCCGAGCACTTTGCGAGAAATGGGCGACAATGCCTTCATTCATTGTCCGATTGAGTCCATCGAGATTCCCTCGGGGATTACAGAAATCAGTGCATCCATGTGTGAGTGTTGCAAAGAACTGGAAACCGTTAGTATGCCGCCAACCATCAAAAAAATCCAAATAGGTGCTTTCAATGGTTGCTCAAAACTGAAAGCTATCGAGCTTCCGGAAAGCATTGAATACATTGACGACAATGCTTTCGCGGGTTGCTTGTCGTTGAAGCACATCAAGTTGCCAAGCAAACTCGAATGGATTGCCCCCTCAATTTTACAATTCAGTGGCATCGAATCCATCGAGATAGGCGAGAATATCCAAGAGATTGGGTATTGTGCGTTTTATGGGTGCGAGCACTTGAAATCCCTCGTCATTCCTAAAAACGTGACCCGCATTGGCTGGGGCATTGTCACGGCTCATGAAGGTTTTGGGGGCATTGTGTGCAACGCGCCAGGCTATCATGTCGAGAACGACGCCTTGATTAACGATAGCGGTGGAGAAATGCTTTGCTGTTGGACCACACAGAAGGACTATGTCGTTCCTCAATGTGTCAAACGGATTGCCGATTTCAGCCTTAATGATTTTGTGGAGACCATCACCGTAAGGCAGTACGTTGAGATTATGGATTCTGACACTTTTGCCGGCAATTCCAATCTCAAAAAGACTAACTTCTTGGGCGGTTATGGAGCTTATCCTGAGTGTGGGAAGTCGGCAAGCAATTGGTTGCCGTTAATTGTTGTCGAATAATCACCATGTTCCGAACAACGGGACTAACTGTTTTTACCTTATAAGCACAATAAAACCGAGGCTTGCCTCGGTTTTATTGTTTTATCCCTGAAAAGCCGGCAAATCTGCGTTCGCAATCTTACGCCAACTCAAACTGTTCCAAGAACCGCAAATCGTTCTCGAAGAACAGCCTCAAGTCGTTGATTCCATATTTCAGCATGGCGATGCGTTCCACACCCATGCCGAAGGCGAAGCCTGTGTATTTCTCCGGGTCGATGCCACTGGCGATGAGGATGTTGGGGTCGCACATGCCACAGCCAAGGATTTCGACCCAACCCGTGTGCTTGCAGATGTTGCAGCCCTTTCCGCCGCAGATGTTGCACGAGATGTCCATCTCCGCCGAGGTCTCGGTGAAAGGGAAATACGACGGGCGGAAACGCACCTTGGTGCCCTCGCCAAAGAACTCCTGCACGAAGTGGTAGAGCGTCTGCTTCAGGTCGGCGAAGGAGACGTTCTCGTCGATGTAAAGACCTTCAATCTGGTGGAAAATGCAGTGGGCACGGGCCGAGATGGCCTCGTTGCGGAACACACGTCCTGGAGCGATGACGCGGATGGGCGGCTGTTGCTTCTCCATGGCACGCACTTGCACGCTCGAAGTGTGGGTGCGCAAGAGGATGTCGCTCACGCGGTTCACATTCGGCTCCTTATGGATAAAGAAAGTGTCCTGCATGTCACGGGCAGGATGGTCGAGGGGGAAGTTCAAGGCCGAGAAAACGTGATAGTCGTCCTCGATTTCGGGACCTTCCACGATGGTGAAGCCGAGGTGGGCAAAGATCTCGTTGATGTCGCGGCGCACTATGCTCAGCGGATGCCTTGCGCCGCGCATCTCGTTGGCGGGCATGGTCATGTCGAAGCCCGCATCGTTTGCGCCTTGGCTTTCAAACTTCTGCAACTGCTCCTCCACCTTGTCTTGCACGATGTTCTTCAACTCGTTGAGCTTCATTCCCATCTCCTTGCGGAGCTCGGGGGCCACGGTCTTAAAGTCGGCAAAAAGAGCCGGAATCACACCTTTCTTGCTCAGATAAGTGATGCGGAAGTTCTCCAAAGCCTCTTTGCTTTCGGCTTGGAAATCACGCACTTGGCTAAGTATTTCTTCTACTTTCTCTTTCATTATTCTATACTTTTAGCTTCTGGCGACTGGCTTCTGGCAACTGGCTGTTTGAAATGCCAGATGCCAAAGGCCAAAAGCCAGCGGCCTTATTTTTCAATCGTCACGGAAACAATCGTCACCGGCTCGACAGGAACATCCATCCGTCCAGTTTTCACAGCAGCAATCTTATCGACGATTTCGAGGCCTTCTGTCACTTCGCCGAACACGGTGTATTCTCCATCCAAGTGGGGCGTTCCGCCTACGGTCCTGTAGACCTGGCGCTCCTTGGCTGAGAACACCTTGCCCATACGGCTCTCAAACATGTCCAAAGTACGGTCGTCATACACCTTGCCTTGCACGATGTAGAACTGCGATCCGCTGGAGGCTTTCTTGGGGTTCACTTGGTCGCCTTGTCGGGCAGCGGCAAGGGCGCCTTTCTTGTGGAAATGGTTGCTCTTGAACTCGGCGGGAACGGTGTAGCCCGGGTCAAGGCGGCCGTCGGCGTTTTGTCCGCCTTGGATCATGAATTCCTTGATGACGCGGTGGAACGGCGAGCCGTTGTACCAGCCTTCATTCACGAGTTTGATGAAATTGTCGCGATGGAGCGGCGTGTCGTTGTAAAGCTTGGCCTTAATGGTGCCCATCGTGGTCTTGATGACGACGACGGTTTCCTTCTCTTTTTTCTGTTGTGCTTGGCAGGTCAGCCCGACCAAGACCAATGCGGCTAAAATCATTTTTTTCATGGTTTTGTATGGTTTTTCATTCATTGACAATCGAATAGGTGACCACAAGTTTCAGTGGTGTACCTTCATTGGCTTCGGGGCCGTTGATGACCCATCGCGAGGCGTTGTAGGACGCGCCGTTGATGCCGAGGCTCAAACCCCAGTCACTTTTCTTGTTGAGGACGAGGTCTTGTAGGTATTCCGAAATGCGGAATGTGACCGTGCGTGTGCTGCTGGAATAAGAGCCACCGAAATAGGAGGCTCCTTCGTAATAATCGTCCAATATATAGGTCGAGCCATCTTCATTGAAGCCAAGCAAAACCAATGTGGAAGGTGCCTTAAAGATTGCGGTGTCGGACGCCGTTGGCATGGCGGGCAGCACCAGCTTGGCCTCGTTGATGACGATATGGCTCCCGTCGAGTGTGTCGGCCCAATGTGCGACATTCGGGAATACAAGCTTCGTTCTTATGCCTGCCATAGTCTGGAGATAAAGTTGGCTCATGCCCAGCGAGGTGTTACCCTCCACTACCTGCTCAACAAACTGCGGATCGCCTTGCGTATAGTCGTGGTCAAAATGATTGAAGTAGGTGTCTGACGAGGTGACGTAGAAATTGTATCGCAACGCCGTTCCTGGATTGTCGTCATTGTGGTAATAAATCTGCAACACGGAATAGGTGTTGTTGGTCAAGTCGATGTAAGAAATGGCACCGTTCTGTCCCACTGCCGCGCAAGTCACATACAAACCCTTGAAATAAGATTTGAAGATGTCGGGTTCCTTGTAGGCGGTACTGTCGAGATTCATGAGGTAGTTGCCCAACTCGGTGCTCAACGGGATGCGGATGACGGCATGTCGGACCGTGTCATTGCTCAAAACAACGCTATTCGTTCCGGGATGGGGCCTGAACTGGTGACCATTGGCCAAATCGATGCCAGAAACGGGAATCTCCGAATGGTTGTTGTAGTTCTCGTATGTCGAGAGGCTGTCGGTCAGCTCATAGGCGTGCACGGTTTGCCACGTTGTGGTGTCGCCATAATATCCTGAAAGGCAAAGCTGAAGCACAATTGAATCCATGACAGGGTTGCTCCCGTAATTTTGTCCGGCCGAGGAGAGGTGGAACTGTGTGTAGAAACCAGCTTCCGTGGTGCCAAAAACGGGGTCTTTCATCGCCCCGAGCAAGGCATACGCCACGTTTTTCGTGCCGATAGAGTCGTCGATATAGGAATGGCAATGCACTTGCACCGTATCGGTGCGGAACAGATCGATGTAGTCGTTGCCCTCAATCAAGTCGTTTCCGATGGTTTCGGGCGACTTTTTGCAGGCCGCGAAAGCAACAATTAGTGTCGCCATCACCAGAGCCAAGGCGTTATGAATGGTAGTATGACGTGTTTTCATGCTATGGATAACTCAAAATGCGTCCGCTTATTGTTTTATCTCCAAAATCGTGTCGTAAAAGTCGTTGCATGCTTTCGCGAATTGCTCCTCGCCCGTGAACGGGAGGCATGGCTTGTCGCAGGTTTGCAAGTATTCCTCTATTTCCGGATGGATGTGAGGGGCGGCTACCACCACGCCGTCGGCATAGTCGATGGCGGCTTTGGTGAGGTTCACATAATTGGCCTCCTTGAAATACTTCAGGTCTTTGCTCGTAATGCCCGGCAGCTTCATCTTTTTGTCGAAACCGGCAGGGAAACTCTCCTCAAAGGCGTCGTCGAAAATGGTGTAGATAACCTTCGACTCGTTGTAGAGCGGGTTGTCCTTGACGTTCATGGCACGCTTGAGATACATCGGCATCAGGGCCGAAATCCAGCCGTTGCAATGGATGATGTCGGGCGACCAGTTAAGCTTCTTGACCGTCTCTATGACGCCACGGGTGAAGAAAATGCATCGGCTGTCGTTGTCGGTGCAGAACTTGCCGTCCTCTTCATACATCAAACTCTTCCGCTGCGAAAAGAAATCATCGTTGTCGATAAAATAAATTTGCATCCTCGCCTTCTGGATGGAGGCCACCTTGATGATGAGCGGATGGTCGGTATCGTTGATGATGAGGTTCATGCCCGAAAGCCTTATCACTTCGTGGAGCTGGTTGCGACGCTCATTGATGACTCCATAACGAGGCATGAATATACGGATTTCCTTCCCGTTTTCCTGGGTGGCCTGGGGCAGATGACGCCCGACAAGGCTCATCGGGGTTTCCGGGACAAAAGGAGTTATCTCCTGATGCACGAAAAGTACTCTTGTCTTGTTTTCCATGATTGCGCTCTTGCGGTGTTTATCGGGCAAAGGTACGATTTTTTTCTGAATCAACGAGGAAAAAAGTGTTTTTTGCCTATTTTTGCAGCATCAAACAGCTGCCAGATATGGAACACGAACACTTTGAAAACCAAGCGCACGAATGGGATTCGAACCTCAAAGTCACCGAAGGCGTCGAAGCTCCCGTACAAGTCAATCCCAACGCTCTCGATCGCCTGAAACGCAACCGCCAGCAACTCATGCCTTTGGAATGGTATGTCGATGGCATCCTCAAAGGCGACCGCGTTGCGTTGAGCAAGGCCATCACCTTGGTTGAGAGTGCCTTGCCGAAGCATCAAGACTTGGCACAACAAATCATAGCCGCCTGTCTGCCCCATGCAGGCAAAGCCGTCCGCTTGGGCATCACAGGCGTTCCGGGTGCGGGCAAAAGCACCTTCATTGAGGCTTTGGGCGTTCACCTCTGCGACAAGGGGCAAAAATTGGCCGTCCTCGCCATCGACCCGTCGAGCCAACGCTCGAAGGGCAGCATCTTAGGCGACAAGACCCGCATGGAAAGCCTTTCCGTGCATCCCAACGCCTACATCCGTCCTTCGGCCTCGGCGGGCACTTTGGGCGGTGTGGCCAGAAAAACCAGAGAAACGATAATCCTTTGCGAAGCAGCGGGTTATGATACGATTTTCGTGGAGACCGTGGGCGTGGGCCAATCGGAAACGGCGGTACATTCCATGGTCGATTTCTTCCTCCTTATATTAATCAGCGGTGCCGGCGACGAGCTCCAAGGCATCAAGCGCGGCATTATGGAGATGGCTGACGGCATAGCGGTGAACAAGGCCGACGGAGACAACGTGATGCGCGCCAACCGCGCCGCCGCCGAATGTCGCAACGCACTCCATCTCTTCCCCTTGCCCGAATCGGGACAAGCAACCAAGGTGCTGACCTGCTCGGCCCTGACGGGCTTCCAAATCGACGAAGTCTGGCAGATGGTCGCCGACCACGTCCAGGCTATCCGCGACAATGGTTATCTTTACAAGAAACGCGCCCAACAGGACGTGCAGATGATGTACGACTCGATGGACGGTGCCCTGAAAAACGATTTCTACCAAAACCAACTCGTTTCCGACCTTCTCCCCTTGGTCGAAGCCGACGTGCGCGGCCAACGGTTGAGTGCCTATATCGGGGCACAAAAGCTGTTGGACGCTTATTTTGAAATGAAAAAGGGACGGTGAGCGTCCCTTTTTCATTTACAGGTTGTCCTTAAAATACTGCGTAATCTTCGTGACCAGATGCGCCCTGTCCTTGCCGTAGACGTTGTGGTCGTGGCCGGGATAGACGAAATAGTCGAGTTGCTTGCCGTTGTGGATGCAGTTCTCAACGAATACGAGGCTGTGTTGCCACAACACGACGGGGTCGGTGGTGCAGTGGATCACCAGGAGCTTGCCTTCAAGTTTGTCGGTCTTGTTTTCGAGGCTGGTCAGTTCGTAGCCTTCGGGGTTCTCCTGAGGCGTGTCCATGTAGCGCTCGCCGTACATAATCTCATAGTATTTCCAATCCAGCACGGGACCGCCTGCCACGCTCACCTTGAACCCCTCGGGGGGGTTGACTTTCAC
>ODAI011318742.1_pt1 | contig 30231 bp, 28 predicted proteins | sample 1539321 | NCBI WGS metagenome assembly ODAI01 (sample SAMN02144231, study PRJEB22623) | gut metagenome | biome: sheep rumen | host: Ovis aries | place: New Zealand
AAATCCTGCAAATGGCAAAATAAAATGAATTTTATTTGCACATTCGGATTTTTTGTAGTAAATTTGCGCGCAAATTTGTTTCGAATAGAAAAACAGACAAAGATTTATGGCAGATATCAAAGTTTTCATAAGCAGCGTCCAAAAGGAATTCGCCCGCGAGCGGCAGCTCTTGTGCGATTACATCCGCACAGACGGATTGCTCGGCCGGTTCTTTGTGCCGTTTATCTTTGAAGACATGCCGGCATCGGAGGTCTCTGCGCAGAAAGCCTATCTCACCCAGGCGGCGGAATGCCATATCTACCTCGGCATTCTCGGCACCCAGTATGGCTATGAGGATGAAGAAGGTATCTCGCCCACCGAACGCGAATACGATACGGCTACGGCTCACCACGCGCACCGGCTGATTTATACGCTGCGCACAGACACGCCGCGTAACCCCAAAGAGCAAGCTTTCATTACTAAGGTAGAGCAGGAAGTTGTCCGCCGCGGTTTTGCTACTTACGACGAACTACGCACGGCTGTTTATAACTCGCTTGTGGATTATCTGGTTCGGAAAGAGATTATCCGCCGTGTACCTTTTGATGCAGCGGCTCATTCGGTCGCTACGTATGATGATATCGATCCGGAGAAAGTACGTACTTTTGTGAATCGCGCTAAAAAGAAACGCAATTTCCCGCTGAATTTCGAAGACGGTATCGAGAAAATCTTCTCCGCTATCCATGTGCTCACGGACGACGGTCGTCTGACGAACTCAGCACTATTGCTTTTCGCCAAAGACCCGCAACGCTTCTTCCGCACTTCGGAAGTCCGCTGTGCACAGTTTTATGGAACGAAAGTGGAAAAACCTATCCGCAATTACCAAGTCTTCACCGGTTCGCTCTTTGAGATGATTGACAAAGCGGTGGGTTTTGTCATGTCGCGAATCGACGCACGTGTGGGCAAACGCGACCTCTCGCCGGACGCACCGGTGGAGTACGAACTGCCGGAGAGCGCGGTAGCCGAGGCGATTGCCAATGCCGTAGCGCATCGTGACTATACGAGCAATGCGAGTGTGCAGGTCATGCTTTTCCGCGACCGTCTGGAGATTTGGAACCCCGGCAGACTGCCCGCTGGCTTTACGATCCAGAAACTGCATGAGGTGCATCGCTCCGAGCCGACCAACCCCGTTCTGGCTCATCCGCTCTTCATGGCAGGCTATATCGAGCATTTGGGAACAGGTACAACGGATATGATTGCCGATTGCGAAGCTCTCGGTCTCCGCACACCTGAGTTTATTCAAGCGGACGACTTCCGTACGATTATCTATCGTCAGGAAAAAGTAACAGAGCGGCTCCAAAAAGTGTCAAACCCAGCCGAAAAAGTAACAGAGCAGGGACAAAAAGTAATAGAGCTCGGCGAAAAAGTAATAGAGCAGGAGCAGAAAAGTAACCAAGCAGAGCCCCAAAGTAACCAAGTACGTCTAACCGCGAAGCAACGAAAAGTGTTAGAGTTTTGTGATGTGATGCCGCGAACAGCCCAAGAAATTTTAGAAATGGAAGGTGTAAAATACCAAACGCGCACTCTGCAACAATATGTAACCAAATTAGTGCTTGCCGGACTTCTGCGCCCGACCACCACGCATAAAAACGACTCTAACCGCCGTTACATCACCGCCCATCCATCCACCGACCGATGACCGACTCACAACCGAGAGATGACCGAGATACAAAATCACGCAGAAAATTTATGATAGGAAATAATTCTGAAAGAAATAAAGTGATTAGGCAACTTTTGCGTCAAGGAGCAAAGAATGAGAGGATGGTATTATGGGCATTATCCTTTTCGGTGATATATGCCTTGGTGTCCAATCTTATTACTCACTGCCCACCTCTTCCTTTGTCAGCGAACATTTTGGATATAATGGCCTCTATTGACGAGACCATAAGGAATTGCTGCTACGGTATGATTGCCGGTATATCGTTTTATCTCTTAAATGATTTCTACAAAAACGCATACAAAAAGGTTGATATTTATAATGATATGTACCCTAACCTATATAGCTTATGGTTAAAGACATATCAGTTGGTACTTGCATTAAACAATCATGAATTAGACGAATCGCAAAGTAATGATGAGCTCCATACTTCCATCATTAACCATCTTTGCGGACAATCCGAGAAAGAGGCAAAAAACGCAAATCTATCAACAACGCACGAGATATTTTCCGGAGACATCCATTTGTTATTCGTTATGTGGCATGATATTGCTCAAGACAAAAGAAAATTCCTTGCTACTTATGGTCATATTATAGAGAGAGAAGAATATTCAAAATTGAATGATAAAGAGCTTGATATTATGGATGAAAGGTTAAAAGAGTATTCTCCCAATGATAATCAAATAAGAGAAGGTAAGCTAATTTTAATAAGGGATTATGACATCCAACGCGCTCTTTATCTTATATTGAATTTTAAAACAGATATGGCTAAGATGGTTAACAAATATTCCGTTTTCTATTATGGAGATCAAAGGGGCGTGCGAAAAGGTGCTTTCTGAATCCAAGGAAAACGACATATTGAAAGAAAAATATGATAATCTATGACTAAAGAACACAAAGGAGTCATTTACATCCTTACCAATCCATCCTTCAAAGAGTACGTCAAAATCGGCTACGCGCACGATGTGGAAAAGCGTATCCAACAACTGAACCGTAGCGAGACCGTTCCGTTTGCGTTTCGCGCCTATGCGACCTATGAGGTGGATAGCGAGCTGACCGATAAAGAACTGCACAACTTGATTGATAAACTCAATCCGGACCTGCGAACCATTGAAAACTTCGATGGCAAAAAGCGTGTCAAGGAGTTCTATGAGATGTCTAAAGAGGATGCCTATGCTATCTTGGAGAGTATCGCAAAGATCAGTGGCACGTTAGACCGTCTCAAACGCTGTACGCCTACGGGAAAGCAACTAAAGGAAGAACAACGTGCAGAAGAAGCCAGAGAAAACGCACGTAGAGGCGCTTTCCGTTTCTCACAAGTGGGTATAACTCCGGGTGAACGTGTTGTGTTTATTGAGGATGAGACCATTCAGCCGGTAGTTGTAGATGATCGCCATATCGAATACGATGGACAAACAACCTCTTTGTCGGCATTGGCACAGCAGATAAAAGGTTTTCACCATCCCGTGCAAGGCACGTTGTGGTTTACTTATAAGGGAGTAAAGTTAACCGAACTCCGCGACAAAATGGAGAAAATGCAGTAAGTATTGACGTGATATTGTAGATAATCAAAACCAAATAGAAATTAGGGTTTGTCCATGTAGATCTCAAATAGGAAAAATCTAGAAAAGTAAAACATCGCCCTATGTGTAATTATGAATAGTAGTTATTATCAAAATAAGATCAATCAATTGGAGAAGGAGATTGCAGAGTTAGAAAAGAAGATAGCGGCTGAATCCAAAACAGAGGCAGATAAGTCTTCAAGGATTATCACTATCCAGAGGAGTATTACAAAATATACCTCCGCTTCAACGGCAAGTATGAGGATGCGGCAGATTGAAACTCTTAATAAGGATATAGTTAAAGCGCAACAAAAACGAGCTGATTTGCAGAAGAAACAAGCTGACAAACGAACACAACGAGCGAAATATGCAATAGATTTACAACGTGAGATAGAGAGAGAAAACAAGAAGAGTGTGCTTGAACAAAAGAGAATACAAGACTTATACGAACAAAAAGTAGAGGCTCTGACAAAGTCGTTGAATGACGCTCTTATGGCAAAGCAATCGTCTGTAAATTTGTATAACCAAACGGATGATTCAGAATACGACGTTTTTATTTCACATGCTTCTGAAGATAAAACACCATTTGTTGAGGAATTAGTAAAAGCCTTGCAGGATAAGGATGTAAAAGTTTGGTATGATAGTTTAAGTATCGCTTGGGGAGATTCTTTGAGAAAACAAATTGACGACGGGTTGAAAAAATCAAGATTTGGTATAGTAGTCCTTTCTGAAAATTATATTAAAAAGGGATGGACACAATATGAGCTGGATGGGTTATTTGATATAGAGATGACAAAAGGGAAGACCATTTTGCCCATTTGGCACAATATAACCAAACAACAGGTAATGGATTTTAGTCCAACGCTTGCTGGGAGAAAAGCGTTAACTTCTGCGACAATGACAGCTGAAGAAATCGCAGATACATTTGTAGAACTTATTAAATCGTACGATAATGATAAAACAAATCATTGAGAATAATGCGGAAGTGAAACCTAATTCTCAGAAATTAGAGGCATTGAAAGAACACTTTGCAGGATGTTTTACTGCTGAAGGCGCATTTGATATTGAGCGTTTCAAAGCTCTGATGAAAGATGAGGTGAATATCAGTAACGAGGGTTATTCTCTTGATTTTCTTGGTAAGAACTATGCTAATCTGATTGCATCCGTAGATACTACAACTGTTATTGAACCGGATTTGGAGCATAATAACAAACCCGAGAACAAGGACAGTGAGAATATCTATATTAGTGGTGATAACCTTGATGCGTTGAAACATCTGTTAAAATCGTACGCAGGACAGGTGAAGTGCATTTACATTGATCCGCCATATAATACGGGTAGTGACGGATTTGTATATAATGATAACTTCCGTTTTACGTCAGAGGAATTGGAGAAAAAACTGAGCATAGACGAGGAAGAAGCAAAACACATACTTGATTTGACTTCGCGGGGCAGTAGTACTCATTCCGCATGGCTGATGTTTATGTCTCCAAGGCTTCAATTAGCTCGCGAACTATTATCGAAAGATGGTGTTATTTTTATTTCCATTGACGATAACGAACAAGCAAATTTGAAACTGCTTTGCGATTACGTGTTTGGTGAGGAAAATTTTTTAGCGAATTTAACGAGACGAACTAAAAGTGGTGGCGGTTCTGCCGCTGATGCTTTTGCTGTTGAAAACGATTATATACTGGTATATGCTCGTGATGCAGAGAAACTAGGAAGTCTTTATATTCCATTTACAGAAGAATACTTAAAGCGATATAAAGAAGAGGATGAGATTGGGAAATACTTTTGGGATACAATGTCGCGTTCTTGTACGGGCACAAAACCATATCTTATTGAGGCACCGGATGGAACCATGCTTGAAGGTAATTGGTTTAAAAGTGAAGATACCTATTTAAAAGAAAAAGAAGCAGGTGATATTCGTATTATTAAAAAATCAGATGGAACATGGTCGGTTCAGTTTAAGCAACGAATTGCAGAAGGAAAAAAACTTCGTTCAATCTTAATTGAGGAAGTTATTCGCAGAGACCTTTTAGGAAATGATGTCAAATCAACTCAAGAAGATCTAGAAATATTAGGGATGGGAGGATTATTCTCTAACCCGAAGACAGTTTTTCTTTTGAATTACTTACTACAATTAATTGCAGGTGATAGTAATTATATAGTGGATTTCTTTTCTGGAAGTGCAACAACTGCAGAGGCTGTTTTTCAGAACAATATTTCGCTGATGAAGAAAAACCACTTTATCATGGTTCAATTGCCTGAAAATCTGGATGAATCAGCAAGAAAGGCAACAGGAGTAACGAAGGCAACTTTAGAACGCGATATTAATTTCTTGGACGATAATAATTATCCTCATACTTTGGATTATATAGGCTTTGAACGTATTAAGCGAGCTGCAGCCAAAATAAAATCTGAAAATCCGTTATTTGCAGGAGATATAGGATTTAAACACTATACCTTAAAAGAAATACCGGAAAATGTATTAGACAAGATGGTGGAATTCAATCCTAAAGTATCGGAGTTTGGCAAAAATTGGCTGGAGTTGTTTGGGCGTGAGACTGTTTTGGAAACATGGAAAGTGCGAGACGGGTATGGAATGAACGCCAAGATAGAGTCGGTCAAATTGGCTGATTATACCGCCTACCAATGTGGAGACCACCTTTATCTGACAGATGCAGACATGAGTGATGAAGCTATTACAGCTTTGGTGGATAAGTATGGAGAACAAACAGCTTGGGGACCTCATTATATAGTGTTGTTCGGATATAGTTTCAACTTCGGTGCTACTGATGCATTGAAGAAGAATCTTCCTTTACTGAATGAAGGAGAAAAACAAATAAAGATAAATATTGATATCAGGTATTAAATAAATCATATGGACATCATACTCCAAGCCGGATTACCGCACCAGCAAATACCTGTTGAACGTTTAGCTGATGTTTTTAAAAGGACGCATCTGGATGCGCCTGTTAAACCATACGAGAATCCTCAAATAGACTTTGCGGATGGAACAATGGAAAATAATATCCGCGAGATCATTTCTACACAAGAAATGCAGCCATATAACCGCAAGGTGGCACTACCGGAAAACGGGGTTCTGAATCTTGATATTAAGATGGAGACAGGTACAGGTAAGACATATGTTTATACTCACTCCATTTATGAACTTCACAAGCAATACGGATTCAACAAGTTTGTTGTTATGGTTCATTCGTTGCCAATCAAGTCAGGAGCAGTACAATTTATTAGCGATCCATATGTACAACGTCATTTCCGTGATACTTTGGGCTATGGAACGGAGATAGAATTATGCGAGGTCTCTGCTTTGAAGAAAAAGAAGAAGGGACACAACTATTTTCCGTCATCAGTACGTGACTTTGTAAATGGTTCCTGCCAAAACAAAAATAGGATTTATGTTCTTATCGTTAACCAACAGTTGCTTCAGAAAGGCAAACTTTTGGATAAAAAGGACTATGACATAGCTGTGCAAGGTTTTGTGCGCCCGTTAGATGCGATAAAGGCTACGCGTCCTGTCATGATAATTGACGAGCCTCACCGTTTTGAACGTAGCAATACAACATACAAACGTATTTTGAGTGAGATTGCACCTCAGTGTATTATCCGTTTTGGCGCCACTTTTCCTGAAATAACGGAAACAACCAATAAAAAGAAAGAAAGGAAAAAAGATTATCTCAACTTGCTCTATAACTTGACTGCGTGTGACGCATTTAATCAGAATCTTATCAAGGGCGTTGCCAAAGAACATTTCAATCCAACGACTTCGGAAAACGAGAAGGTGAGAATTGTCTCGATAAAAGGCAAAGAAAGTGTAATTATGCATTTTACGAGTAAGAATCATTCCCAGCGCTATGAGTTATATAGTGGTGATTCTCTCGGAATGATGAGTGAGCACCTATCCGGAGTAACTATCAGCGGTATTAGTAATTCGGAAGTGGAACTGTCTAATGGTCAGACAAAGCATGTGGGAGATGAGTTTTCTGCGGATATTTATAGTCTTTCTTATCAGGAAAACATGATAAAGATGGCTATACAACGCCATTTTGAAACGGAACGTTCGCTGTTTCATCGGGAAAGCAAGATAAAAACACTGGCTTTGTTCTTTATAGACAATATTGATTCTTTTCGTGGAGATGAGGAAGGAAAGAATGCGTGGCTACGTGACATTTTTGATAAGTGGTTGGAATATCAGCTAAAGGAAGAACTAAAAAACACGGAAAACTCGCCGGAGTATAATGATTATTTGAGAGCAAGTCTTAATGACATAGCAGGATGCCGTGCCGGCTATTTTGCGAAAGACAATAGCGATAGTGATGAAGCTATTGCAGAGGAGGTGGATGACATTTTGCGCAACAAGAAAAAACTTCTGTCTTTTAAGAATGAAAAAGGGCAATGGAATGTGCGACGTTTCTTGTTTTCGAAATGGACATTAAAAGAAGGGTGGGATAATCCGAATGTATTTACTATTGCAAAACTTCGCTCTAGCGGAAGCGAGACAAGCAAACTGCAGGAAGTCGGACGAGGGCTACGTTTACCGGTGGATGAATACGGAAATAGAACAACTAGTCAGGATTTTATGCTGAACTATATTGTGGACTTTACGGAAAAGGACTTTGCAGACAAACTGGTGCGTGAAATAAATGGCGATGTAGTAAAGACGATGGAGCATATTATTTTGAATAGCGATGAACTTGAACGTGTCGCGAAGATACGTGGTTTGGAAGATAGCCTAGAGTTGTTAATGGAAATGAAGAAAAAGGCATTGGTAATAATGAAGGGCTCCAATTTTATTGTCATTGATGATAAAATAATGGAGTTTAAAAACCTATATCCTGAATTTGAACTGGATACCTTAAACCTGAATCGTGTCGTAGACAGAAATGTGACAAGCAATCGGTTAATGGTCAAGATACGCAAAGCCAATTATCAGAAAATAGAATCTCTTTGGGAGGAAATAAATAAGAAGTACCTGATGTTCTATCAGAAAGATATTGACAAAGAAATAGAAAAGGCATTGCCATCTATATTAGAAAATGACGTTTTTGCACGGATGTCTGTTTCTTCAGAGCGTTCGGCAATTCAAATAAATCAAGATGGCGCATTTGTAGTGACAGAGGCAAATGTTACGTATATGGTATCAGAAAGAAACTTGCCGTATAATGAGTTTCTTAAACGCGCCAACAAAGAAACTGCTATCCCTATAGGTATAATCCACAAAGCAATATGTGACTATGCTAAAAATCATGAAGGATTTAACAATGAATTGATTAACGATATATCATTGTCCCAATTTATCGAGAGATTCAGAGATTGGAAGATAGAGAAATTAGGTGGTTGCATATCATACAAGCAAGCTAATTACCGAACCAAAACAACTGCTCTAACAAAAGAAGATGGCAGTGTAAGGGATGAAGTTGTTATGGGACGAATTGGAAAGAAAACAGATGATTCCAAAACTCCGGCGGAGTATTTATATGAACCGATAGCTTATGACTCTCCTTTGGAAAAAGCCAATATATTAGACAAGATTGATGTGGCAGAATTGATTGTGTACGGCAAAATTCCAAGCAGTAGTATTCGAATCCCGACTATTACTGATGAGACATATTCACCTGACTTTATGTATATCGTGAAAAGGAAAGATGGTACGATATCAATGAATGTTGTCATAGAGACTAAGGATGTCAACCAGGAAACGGAACTCCGTCCTAAGGAGAGTGCCAAGATTGATTGCGCCAAGATATTTTTTGAGCAAATTTCCAAAGATAATCCATCGTTACCAATAAGTTTTGAAAGACAAATCAAAAGGCAGAAGATGAATGATATAATAGACAGATTGATGACATCAAAATAAACTATTGTTGGTGATATAGACGAAATAATAAAATTGGACAATATAAGTTTTTCAAAGATGATATATAACGAAAGGATTAATAGAGATTTTGTATAATATGCGAAACTCGCTTTTCTATGGAGAACTGATACCCAATAAAGGTGCCAACAAAATATACGGTGTTGCATACAAGATACTACGTGAATTGATAGAGGTTTTGTAAGAACTTTAAGAATTATGGACTTTTACAATCAAGATAATTATTCGTTTAGTGATATTAAAAACCTCATTAAAAATGAGGTAGAAGAAAGTATACACCTTGATTACAAAGAAGCAAGGGCATTAGGAAAAGACGATCCGAAAAAAGCAGAAATCACAAAAGATGTTTCTGCTTTTGCAAATTCTGACGGAGGAGTAATTGTTTATGGAGTAGCCGAAGAAAATCACAAGCCCAAAGAGATTACTCCTATTGATGGAAAGACATTTACAAAAGAATGGTTGGAAAATATAATACAACAGATTCAACCACGGATAGATGGTGTAAAGATTTTCCCGATTAGAATTGACGGTAATATCGAGAAGTCTGTATATGTTGTGCAGATTCCAAGAAGTGCTAACGCTCCTCACATGGCAAAAAATCATTGCTATTATAAGCGTATAAATTTCCAATCTGTGCCGATGGAAGATTATGAAGTTAAAGACGTATATAATAGAGTGACAACGCCTAATTTAATAATAGATGGATGCACATTCTATAAGGAAAGCGAGGATGCGCATAAGGTTATATACTCTTTATCAGCTGCTGTATTGAACCAAGGGAACCGAGCCTGTGAGTCCTATAAATTAAATTTTTATATCAATAATGTACAATATTGCAACATATCACATCAAACAGTAGATATCCGAGACCATTACACGGTTATGGAGGCTAATAGGATTAAGTTGAGTTCTTTCTCTAAAGAACCAATATTTCCTAATGAGCTGTTAGATATAGGACGATATCAAATAACAGTAGAAAAGAGATATAATGAAGTTTTTCATGAAAACCTTGTAATACATATGATTTTGTTCTATGTGGGAGGAAAAAAAGAACTCGCTTTCATCCCTTCCACGAAAGACTTTGTTGAAGGAGAAGAAAAGATCATAAAAGAATTAAAGAAGAGGATGCTATAAAATAAGGGCAAGGCAATTATTACATATTTGTTAAACGGTGAGCAAACAAATCAACAAATGAAATTATATCATTATACTACATTTTCTAATTTTTGCTCCATATGGATACAGCAAAAACTGATGTTCTCTACATGGACGAATTGTAATGATGTATATGAACGGAAGAAAATTTATAATTTCACGCAACAGAGCAAAGAGTATAATTAAATGAGTTTAATATATTTGAATATGAGGAACTACAAGAAGAAATGAGACAATGGAAGTTTTCACCAACATAATATATTCATAGGAATAACGCGCTATCCTGGAGTAGTGCGTTTTCTTTTTATTTGCTTGTCAGAACTTACGCGGATATAACCATATATCATAATCCATATTTTTTGCTCTCCAATAAACATACCATATCCATGCCATTCTCTTAGATTCTTCGAGTTTTCCAGACTATCAGTCTGGTTGCTTTGTTCATTTTGTTGGATATTATCCGGCGTCCTTTGTCTATTAGTCCGGAATCTTATTCCGATTGTATTATTTGCCAGTCTCTTTCTTCGTCTGTTTTGTCCAAATTGAATTTGGACATCCCTACCTTCACACCCGCTAACGCCTTAATCGACAAAAAGTAACAAATTTCTGCTCTTAATCGACAAAATCTGACATATATCGGCAAAAAATGCAGATAATTCGCATTTTCTTGTCCAAAAACTTGCCGGTGTCGGCAAAAATAGTGTCTTTGCAGCGGATTGGACTTCTCACCGCACAAGACCAATACAAGTCGTTGTTGGACTACTTCAAAGTGAAATACTAAAACGAGCTTTATACCCAAAAAAGATTTATTTCTTGAGCACTATCCACACAATAATGGGTGCGCCGAAGAGGGCACTCATTGTAGATATAGGGAGAGGGTAGGTAAATAGATTGCTCAGAATATCGCACAGCAGTAATAAGTTCGCACCTATCAATGCGCTGAAAGGTAGCGTGAGGCGATGGTTGCCGCTCTTGAGCACCCCTCTCGCTATATGCGGAACCGCCACACCCACAAAGGCTATCGGACCGCAAAAGGCTGTGATACTGCCCGCTAATAAACCCGTCGATAGCACAATCCATAGTCGTGTCCGACGGATATTGATACCGATAGCTTGCGCATAACGCTCACCCAAAACAAGACCATTCAGCGGCTTAATCAACATAATCGTCATCAACCACCCCACAAGCAGCACACCTGCCAAGATTCCCAACTCATCCCAGCCGACATTATTGAGACTGCCTAAGGTCCAAACAATATATAGTTTCAGCGCATCGGGATTGGCGAAGTTCTGAACGAGGTTCACCAACGCACCGGCTATTGAGCCGAACATCATTCCGACAATCAATAAACTCACATTATCGTGGACATAACGAGCTACCACCAGCACAACGCCCATGACCAACGCCGCACCGACGATGGCGGCTAACATCATGGTCAAACTCCCTGCTATGGGGGGCAAGGCAAAGGCATAGACGCCCATAGTCACCAACGCAACCCCCAACGACGCGCCACTACTAACACCTAAAATGTACGGACCTGCTAACGGATTACGAAACAGCGTCTGCATCATCAGACCCGACACCGATAAAGCACTGCCAGCCAAAAGAGCGGTAAGCATTTTGGGTAGCCTTATTTGAGTGAGAATGGCATAGTCCATCTCCGTCAGCCCGCCGAACGGGTTGATGAATACATTGCCGGAGAGCACATCTATGATTGATAGCACGGCTAAAAGCAACACGAACGCACCTAAAATGATTCCTTTTTTCATATTTCGCAGCAAAAATACATTTTTTTTTTGTAATAGGCAAATTTTTTAGTAACTTTGCGCCATTATTTGTCTATATTATGTCTGTACATACTCAATCTTCCCGAATGACGACCGCTAAGATTCGTCAAATGAAACAAGCCGGTGAAAAAATCACCATGCTCACTGCCTATGACTATACCCTCGCTTCATTGCTTGATGAAGCAGGCATAGATACTATCCTTGTGGGCGACAGCGCTTCTAATGTCGTTTCCGGCAATCAATACACTTTACCGATTACGGTCGATGAGATGATTTTTCTCACAAGAGGCGTCGTCCGCGCCGCCAAACACGCGTTAGTTATTTGTGATATGCCCTTTGGCTCGTATCAGATTTCCGAAGAAGATGCTGTCCGCAACGCTATTCGCATCATGAAAGAGTCCGGCTGTGATGCACTCAAAATGGAAGGCGGAGAAGAAATATTGCCTGCCATACGGCATATAATCCAAGCTGGCATTCCGGTCTGCGGACACCTCGGCTTGACACCACAGTCCGTCAATCAGTTTGGGGGATATGGTCTGCGTGCAAAAGAAGAGGCGGAAGCCGCTAAGTTGATGCACGACGCGCAACTCTTAGATCAAGCCGGATGTTTCATGATAGTACTGGAAAAAATACCGGCAGCCTTGGCAGAGAAAGTCGCTAAAGCTGTTGCATGTCCTGTGATAGGCATCGGCGCCGGTAGCGGCGTGGACGGACAAGTCCTTGTGCTGCATGATATGTTAGGACTTAACCAAGGCTTTAAACCCAAATTCCTGCGCCGTTTTGCCGAATTGGGAGATGCTCTCAAGAACGCAGTCAATGACTATATAACCGCTGTCAAAGACGCCTCTTTCCCCTCTAATGAAGAACAATACTGATGAAACAAATTGTCGCTACTCCTCAAGAAGCGGCACGGATTGTTGAGACATACCGTGTCGTCAAACGCTCAGTCGATGCCCGACAGCATAACCTAAAGGTCTTGCTCACGGTCTTGGAGGATAGCGATACATTTTCTGATACCCTTCCCGCTATCCTGCAACCGCAAACCTCCCTTACCAAAGAGGCACTCGTGGTCGGTAGTGGACCGGCTGGACTCTTTGCAGCGCTGACATTACTTCATCATGGTATCAAACCCATTATCATTGAACGCGGCAAAGAAGTTGCTGAGCGCAAACGCGATATTGCCCTATTGAACCGAAACGAGGGACTGAATCCCGAATCCAATTATTGCTTTGGTGAAGGTGGCGCAGGTACCTTTAGTGACGGCAAACTCTTCAGCCGCTCCAAAAAACGCGGCGCGATGCAACAAGTCATGGAGGTCTTTCACTACTTCGGTGCCGACAGTCGTATCCTCTATGAGACACATGCCCATATTGGCTCGGATAAACTGCCCGCCATCATTGCCGCCATGCGGTGTTTCATTATTGACCATGGCGGTGAGTTTCATTTCTCGGAAACATGGCACCCTGCCCTGGCGGCAGTTCCGGCGTCTTTGCAGCAGCAACATCCGGTCATCTTGGCTATCGGGCATAGCGCGCACGACACGTACCGCGAATTAGCGGCTGCCGGTGTCGCTATGGAGGCTAAAGGATGTGCTATGGGGGTGCGAATTGAACATCCGCAAGCGCTGATTAATGATATTTTCTATCATCATCCTTCCGCGGAGACTGTAGCACTTTTAGGAGCGGCTTCCTATAGCCTCGTTACGCAAGTGGACGGTAGAGGGGTTTATTCGTTTTGCATGTGCCCGGGCGGACATATCGTGCCGGCCGCGTCTAATCCCGAACAAGGAGTCGTCAACGGCATGTCTGCCTCACACCGTAACAGCCCCTATGCCAACAGCGGCATAGTTGTTTCCATACCCTTTAGCGGCGATGCGATGCAAGCACTCGATTACCAAGAACACTTGGAGCACCAATCCTGGTTAGAGGCGGGCAATAATGCACTAAGCCAGTATCGGCCGGCACAACGGATGACGGATTTTGTGGAAGGAAAAGCCTCTATCAATCTCCCTCCTTGTTCCTATCTACCGGGTATTGTGCCCTCAAGACTTGACCAATGGCTTCCTGAGGAAATCGGAAAACGACTCCAACAAGGTTTAGCCTTCTTTGGCAGTAAACATAAAGGGTTTTTAACCCGCGAGGCGGTTCTCGTTGGCGTGGAGTCACGCACATCATCACCTATCCGTATCACGCGGGACCCGCTGACATTGGCATCAGTTTCTCATCCTTATATTTACCCTTGCGGCGAAGGAGCCGGATATGCGGGAGGTATCACATCTTCGGCATTGGACGGTATCTTGGCGGCTACAGCATTGGCACAACGGTATGAACAATGAACGAACCATAGCATTGCTCTCCCAAGAGCGATTCGATAAACTGCAAACGGCGCGCGTTGTGCTGTATGGCGTCGGCGGTGTAGGGGGGTGGTGCGCAGAAGCTCTCGTGAGAAGCGGTATAAGGCACCTAACACTGATTGACTATGACCGTATTGAGCCCTCAAACCTCAATCGCCAAATAGTAGCGCTCGACGCCAATATAGGACTCTCGAAAGTCGAAGAAATGCGGCGCCGCTTATTGGCTATCAATCCACAAGCGGATATTATAGCCCGCCAGGAACATTATACAGGAACGCCATTGCCGCCGGGAGACGGAATATATTTGATAGATGCTATCGACGAAGTAACCCCCAAAGTGCAACTGCTTTATGAGGCAACCAAAGCAGGCTATAGGGTCTTTTCCTCCATGGGAGCAGGACGCAGAATCAGTTCCGCTTCCATCCATACCGGTGAGTTTAAGAAGGTAAGCGGCTGCCCCTTGGCACGCACCTTAAGGCATAAAATGAAGGACTTACAGCGTTGGCCGGAAGGCAAAATACAGTGTGTCTGGGCAGATGGTGAACCCGATGCCGAAAGCGGTACTATTGCACCCGTAGTAGGAGCCTTTGGTTTTAAATTGGCTGAATTGGTTATAAATGATATTATTATATGATTAAGCATTACGATTTTTTGATTATCGGCGGCGGAGTAGCCGGTATGTCCTTTGCGCTCCAAGTCGCTCAAAGCGGTAAGTACTCTGTAGCGTTATGCTGCAAAACAACCCTCGACGAAGCGAATACTGCCAAAGCACAAGGAGGTATTGCCTCCGTGACGAACCTTGCTGTGGACGATTTCGAAAAGCATATCCATGACACCATGGTCGCCGGCGATTGGCTCTCCGACCCCGATGCAGTGCGTCAAGTGGTGACCCATGCCCCGGACGGAATACGCAGACTTGTGCAATGGGGCGTCAATTTCGATAAAAAAGAAGACGGCTCCTTTGATTTGCACAGAGAGGGCGGTCATTCTGAATTCCGTATCTTGCACCACGCCGATGACTCCGGCGCGGAAATTCAGCGAGGACTTATGGCAGCTGTTAGAGCACATCAACAAATAGAAGTGCTTGAAAATCACTATGCTGTAGAGATTATTACCCAGCACCATTTAGGTGTCCGCGTGACACGCCGAACACCCGATATAGAGTGCTACGGGGCATATATCCTTGATCCCACGACCGGCAAAATAGATACCTATTTGAGCCGCGTAACCTTGATGGCTACCGGTGGTACAGGAGCTGTTTATGCGACAACCACTAATCCTAATATCGCTACGGGAGACGGTATCGCCATGGTATATCGCGCCAAAGGACAAGTGAAGGACATGGAGTTTGTACAGTTCCACCCCACAGCCCTCTTCCACCCGGGAGAAACTCATCCTGCTTACCTCATCACCGAGGCGATGAGAGGATATGGAGGTATCTTGCGTCTACCTAACGGTGAGGAATTTATGCAGAAATATGACCCGCGCCTTAGCCTCGCGCCGAGGGATATTGTGGCACGTGCTATAGACAATGAAATGAAGATTCATGGTCTCGAGCATGTCTGCCTCGATGTTACACACAAAGACCCCGAGGAGACCAAACACCATTTCCCCAATATCTACCGCAAATGTCTCTCTATCGGTATTGATATCACCAAACAATATATTCCTGTTGCGCCTTGTGCACATTACATGTGCGGGGGCATTAAAGTCAATCTGGATGCCGAATCCTCCATCCACCGCCTGTATGCTGTGGGAGAATGTTCCTGCACCGGCTTGCATGGTGGTAATCGACTTGCTTCTAACTCTCTTATTGAAGCGGTTGTTTATGCCGATGCGGCAGCCAAGCATAGCCTCTCCGTCATTGACCAATACAGCTTTAACGAGGCAGTCCCTGAATGGAACGACGAAGGCACGATGTCTAATGAAGAAAAGGTGCTTATCGCACAAGATATGCGTGAGGTGGGACAAATCATGTCCACCTATGTCGGAATTGTCCGCTCAGACTTACGCCTTAGACGTGCATGGGAGAGACTTGATCTCCTTTATGAAGAGACGGAAGACCTCTTCAAACGGGTTAAGGCGACAAAGGATATTTGTGAACTGCGTAATGCCATCAATGTCGGCTACCTCATTACCCGACAAGCGTTGGAGCGGAAAGAGTCACGCGGCTTGCATTTCAATATAGACTATCCTCGCGACCCGAAACTCAATAACCAAGAAGTTTGGTAAGCGTGTCTCAACCAATCACCGCGAGCCTAAGATAGGCTTGAAATACCGTTGACAGAAAAGAATAAGCGGGTAGAAAAGTAGCACTACCGCGGCAGAAAATAGCATCGTGAAGGCGATGCTATTATTTATGGTGTACCCATAGTGTTCTAAAAGCCTTCTCGCTATCTCTATCACCTTGAAGTGAAAACCTAAAATCAAGATAGTTCCCCTTGATATGGTGCTGCATAGGCTACGGAAGGCGTCACACCGGCAGACAAGAGCCGATAGGCTGAATATCATCATAATTCCGCATACGGCGTTCAGGTAAAAGAGAGTACTGTATTTTCCGAGTTGGAACAGATTAAGATCCGCTCTCCCGTTGATTGATGCACCCCACAGGACCTCAACCAGGCATAGTACGAATATCAGCAGCAGCCATAAGGAGCGGTGCTTAATAGCGGGTAGGTGTTCCGATAGATAGCGAAGACCTTCTCCTGCGGCAAAGAACGGTAGTGCCATTACCGATGAGAGCAAAATGGGATAACCGAATTGAGGGAAAGAGACACCCGACGCATGAGAGCCAAACACGAGGGTTAAGATAATACATAACAGTGCGATAAACCATTGTCCCCATTGCCGCTGAGAAGCAACGGACATGATTAGACGGATATAAAACAGAGCCGCAATAAACCAAGAAGGGCTGCATACCGGGGTAGCATAGGAGGTCTTAAAGCCCATTGCCAAAAGAATTGCCGCGATGCGTTTACCAAATTCCACCCACGTGATATGACCGTCAACAGCACAACCTATAAGGCTTATGACCAAGCATATCCCGTTGATGATAAGATAGGGTACTACTAACCGAGTCCAATCGTGTTTGAGCGTCTCTAAAACCCCCATAGGCTTATATAGGAATCCGCTTATAGCAAAGAAAAGCGGTATGTGAAATGCCCATATAAACGGCGTCGCTTGGGGGTATGAGATAAATGCCTGATGACCTAATACCACCAAGTAGATAGCAAGCACTTTAGCATAGTCTATCCAAACATACCATTTCTTATGTGGGTGTTCATAACTGACCATGGGGATGATTGTGCTTGAGCAATTTGTTTTTAAGCTTACGAGGCCAGCCTGCAATGCGTTGCGGTACTTTAATGCACCACCGAAGCAGTTTATCTCCGACAAACAGGCATCGCTCTTTAGCACCAAATAGCGGACGAACCATGCCCGATAACTTGTATGCTTCATCTATGACGGCATCAATACGTGCCTGCTGTGCACCGGCATTGGGCTGCCAATGGTGCACTATAAAAGCAGGAACACTGTAGAAACGCGCTAACCAGGTGTGGCGACACAACTCTTCGCCTTGAGGAGTATAGAGGATGGTTGTCCATCCGTCCGGATGACGCTGTGAGGGTAAATACAAGGTCTTGCTGCTATACGCCTGCCATAGGAAGAAGGGGTAATAAGGCTCTTGATTAGTGGCCTCAAAATTATACGTGCGGTCTTTGATTAGCACATCCGTAGGGTAAGAGGCAATCATTTGCTCTTTCACGGCAGCATAGTCAAATGCTTTCACCGCTTTGGGCGTATAGTGCTCCCGCAGGAGTTTAAGGTTCAGGATGTTGAAGAACGGGTTGGTCACAAGCGGATTACCGTCACGCGGCACCCATGCGCCTCCGTCAGGACAACCGGCATTCGCTATCCCGTTGGCTACCACATAATCCACCAAAGCAAGTACTGCCTCTTTGTTCGTCACAAAGCAATCCTCATCCACGTTGATGGCGATATCGCAATCCGTATCGCGAAGCATTGTTCGGAAGTACCCGTCCGCTGTTTGGTCCGTCAGGCGGACACAAGGAAAGCCCCAATGCTCATATAGTCCTTTGCTTAATCGGTATAGTTTGAGGTCAAAGGAACGGCAATATACTTTTATTCTCGGATTATTCATAGCATCTCCAATATCGGTACAACCAACGCCTTCTTGACATATATATAGTACAACTGCCATCGGTATGCGGGCAGTAAACCTTGACGATGAGCATAGTCGATTACCGCGCTGAAAGCCTTGCGCTTATCCCTACCTTTCCACCTCTTGCGTGTTGTCAGACTGCCAGCATGTATCATATAGTGGTAGAGTGGTTTATCCACCTGCTTAATACTGCCTGCCGACAACAGACAGCAGGTCAGAAAACTACTATCTTCTGCACTCTTTGTGTCCGGGAAGCAGATGCCGTTTTCAATCAGCCACTGTCGCCGGTAGATAAAGGTCGTAAAATAAGAGACAAACCTCATAAGCAACCTTTTTCGCTCGCTGATAGAGATTTCGCCTTGCGGCATATGGGTATTCTTCAGGAGTCGGGAGGTGCGTCCGTCCTCGTAATCCTGAATGAGGTTGCCGCACGCCATGTCAGCTTCAGGGGCGGCAAGCAGATATAATTGTTCATACATATCCGGCTCTACCCAATCATCGGCATCAAGAAACGCCACATACTCCCCCTTAGCAAGACTCAAACCCAAGTTGCGCGCATCAGCCGGACCGGTGTTCGTCCCTGTTGAGGCAATACGGTATGCTATGTCCTCCCGATGCTGACGAGCAATAAATGACTGCGCTACGGTCATGCTATCATCATTGCCGCAGTTGTCGATGAGTAATACCTCTATATCGGTCAACGACTGGCTTTCAACCGACTGCAAACAACGCTCTATATAGGGTGCGGAATTATAGACAGGTATAATAATACTGACTTTCGGCATATGGCGTTTATCTCCTATATAACTTGACATAGAGCCACTTAACGACTATATCGACGAGGTGATTAAACTTCTCATACCATTTGGGCCAACGCCTATGGTGCTTGTGCCAATAGGTGATATATTCGGTGCGAAGTAATTTATTCTCGGGATAGAGCCGTATTGTCCAGCCGTTGCGCTCGCAGATTGGAGAGTATTTGTCATCCATCATTTGGAGGTCAGCGGCTTTAAAGTCTTCACGCGGCATATCTAACAGGTAGAGTTTGTATAATATGCGCAGGCGGTTGATGTAGTATTGCTCCATCCATTTGTGTCTCGTCTCCGTGAGGTCGGCTTTGTGCGCCTCGTAGTAGGCTAACATGGTGTCGGTGACTTTCTGCAACTGACCGATACTCTTCATTAGCACTTCGGGTGCCATTGTCTGCCCTTCGCGGTCAAGGTTGTACTGATAGAGATTGAGGTTGAGGAAGCAGATAGTTTTGGCATAGAAGGTCGGGTAACAAGACCACTCCGTGTCCGTGTAACTGATTCCTTCTGTCTGCTTATAGCCCATTTGGCGCAGTAACTCTGTGCGGTAAGTGAGTGCATGCATTAGGAAGAAGCGGATATATCCGTCTTTCAGCACCTCGTCTAAATCATATATGCGCCCATACTCGTATGGCTCTCGCCCCATTGTGTTGTATTTGAAAACCTCCTTGGCATGTGCACTTATTTGGGAGAAATGCGTAATGAGCATATCAGCTTTGATTGAGCTGATGGTCGCTAAGAACTGGTCCAGCACCGGGGTGTCGAACCAATCGTCTGAATCCAATACTTTTACATACAGTCCTTCCGCTACCGGTAGCGCGGCATTGATGGTCGATCCGTAATTGCCATTGGGCTTATCAATAACCCGTATAACGGACGGATAGCGCTCGGCATAAGATTTAGCCACCTCGAGCGATTTGTCCTTGCTGCCGTCATTCACCACCAGCACATCCAACTTATCGGCCTGTTTCGCACTCACCAGACTATCCAGACACCGTGGTAGCAAGGCTGCCATGTTGTATGTAGGGATTATGATGGAGAGAAGTTTAGTCATTGTTTGCTATAATCTTATTGAATAATTCTTCACAGCAGTTACCAATCGGAAGTGGGCGAAAACGTTGAATCTCTGCATCCGAAGGCGGATAATATGTTTTGTTCTTCAGACAATCTTCCATTTCCTGCCATGAATATACTTTCTTTGCTTCCATCAACTGATAGTCGAAGTAGAACGGCCGAGAATGTTGTACATATTCATCGTAATCGTATGGAAACAATATGATTGGCTTCCGCAGGCACAAGAAATCAAAATACACACTCGAATAATCCGTAATTAGAATATCTACATCCTTTATGAATGTATATAAATCATCATAATCGTTATCACCGATTACGATGATACGCTTACTTATTTGTACTACGCCATTCTGACTATCTAAGAAATGGCTTTTGTATAAAAGCACACTGTTCTGTTCTTCAAGTAAGTTCTCTATGCGTTCTCTATCAAAGCCAGCCTCTGCAAAAGGATTAAATGCTCCAAATTGAGAGTCGCGAAAAGTAGGCATGTATAATATTTTAGTTGGATGATTGAAGCGGCGTTTAATCTCATCTATAAGACACTCGCTGCCTGATGATACCAACTTATCCAATCTCGGTTCTGCAGCATCAATCATTTTGTAGTCCTTACCAAAAGCTGAAGCAAAGTATGGCGCAAAGAACGGACTGCTATTAATCATCTCTCCGTGTATGAACTCCCAGGGCACAAGACACCTGCGTATCCAAGTCTTTATGCGTTTCCACATTGTGGTTTTTACTACTAATCTCCTTTCATCTTTTCCAATTTGTTTCAGCGGTGCTCCATGCCACAAATTGATGTAGCGTATCCCGTTCATGTATTGGAGGTCACCTTCGCTTTCACCGTTTAATCGACCATGTGTGCAGAAAAACACTCCTGCATCTTTTTGAATAGCCTTTCCCTCTTTGCAAGACCGAAGCGTCACCGGCTTGCCTTCTTCTTTCAGACGACGATATACTGCATCATTGTTGGTAATCCAAACAGCACGAATATCTTTTCTGTGGGCTAATATATACTCGTATAGTGCTCTTGGATTATCTGAATACCTATTTCCCGACCACGCATCAAATATCCAAAGATTCTTATCTCGCTTATGCAATCTCTGCAGGTGCCATTCAGGTAAATAGAATAAACCTTGTATTAGTTTCTTTACATCATTCCATTTACTTTGCTGCATATTACTATTTTTCATTTTTACTGCCATTTGTCAATGTTACCTCATTTGTAGTTATATCCCCCGTATCCCCATACTTTCAATCCGTGCTTTGCGCACACCTCTAATAGGAGGCGTAACATGTCTCTTTCTACGCGTTGCACCTCCAAAAGTTGCTCATCGGGCACAAATTCTTTAGTTTGCTTATTTGCCATTTTCGTTTCTTAATCGTGTTAAAGTCTCATTAATCAGCGTACTACTCGTGCCTTTTGTATATATTCAGATTACGGTTTTAGACATCCTATCGGCACCACATAGACCCCATCGTCTCGACGATAAGCATATCGACCGAGACCGACGAGTACCATCATAAAAGACGGGCTTTTCATTCGCGTAGTGTCAATCTTACCAGCTAAATCCTTTAGCACCTTGGCACCTTTCTCTATATCATCCTCTCCGCCTAACTTGATTTCTATCAAGCCATAACTTCCGTTCTCCAGATGCAACACAGCGTCACATTCCAGATTGTTCTTATCTCGGTAGTGATATATAGTTCCACCCAAGGCATCGCCATATACACGCAAATCACGGACTGCCATGGTCTCAAAGAACAAACCGAATGTCTCTAAATCATTTACCAAATCGTTTGGTCCGATACCTAAAGCTGCTACGGCTATACTCGGGTCAACAAAATAGCGCGTATCTGCCGTTCGTATAGCTGTCTTGCTCCGCAAATTCGGGTTCCAGGCGGACATGTCTTCTACTACAAAAATCAACTTGAGTGCGGATATATAAGAGGCTATTGTATCTTTATCCAAACTCTCTTTGTCGTTTACTATCATGTCCTGATATATAGTATCCAAAGACGCTTGTGTTCCTTGATTTCTGCTAAGGCTGCGCATGAGCCGCTTCACACGCTCCGGATTCCGGCGCACACCGTCTGCACGTGAGATATCGGAGTCCTCTCCTGTTCCGTAACCGACCACACCTTCGTAATATATTTTGGCTTGTTTGAGCGCCGCTTTCTTATTGGAAGTTATAGCGGACAAAGGCCAACCACCACGGCAAACAAGATAAGCCAACTCTTCTATATCAATTTTCGACTCGGCTACTAATTGCTCCGGTTGGTTAAATAAAGATGCCAAACTCAGTTCCCCTGTACTATTTTCGGACTCCCAAAGGCTCATCGGTCGCATCACAAGCGGGGCTATACGTCCTGTTCCTGTATGAACAATTTTCTTTTTATCAGCCGGCACCGCCGACCCTGTAATGATAAACTGCCCTACCGAGCGACGGTGATCAACCTCTCCTCGTATGGCATCCCATAATGTGGGTACAACTTGCCATTCATCTATTAGACGTGGTGTCTCGCCTTGCAAAAGGAACTTGGGCGTAGATTTCGCCAACTGCACATTGCGGGGACCCTCTTCCGGATCTGCCATATAGACTACGCTTTGGGCGTACTGCTCTGCTGTGGTTGATTTGCCGCACCACTTGCTACCTTTTATCAATACGCACCCGCATGCGTCCAATAAATCACCTAATAACTGATCTGCAATTCGTGGTTTGTATGCTTCCATAACATGCTACTTATAAAAATCGCTGCAAAGGTAGTAAAAATAAATGATATATGCAAATATTTTTACACTTTTTCGGTCATTTGGCGGGAATTTTTTCGGTCATTTGGCGGGAATTTGTTCGGTCGTTTGGCGCAATTTTGTTCGGTCATTTGGCACTTTTATCCTCTCAATCGAACCAATGTTTCATTAATAAGCGTAGAACTGGTTCCCTTTGTATAGGGGAAATAGACTACTTTTGCACCTACTTCGGCAAGGTCGGCTTCTATCTTGTTCCATTTGTCTGTGCCTTTCCAGTCGTCACCGACAAACATCACATCAAAATGGTATTTCTTCCATGCGCCCAATTTGTCCATGTTTTCCTGGGTGACTACTTCATCCACATATTTAATAGCACCTACTATCTCTTTACGCTCCTTAAACGGAATAACCGACCGTTTGCCCTTATACTCCACCAAATCATCCGTAGAAACACCCACGATAAGATAGTCACATTGCGCTTTCGCCCTGCGCAGCAAATTAAGATGACCTATATGGAAAAGGTCATATACGCCCGTGGTGTAACCTATCTTCAGCGGCTCGTACATATTGAGGAACTGCTCCAAGCAATACAACTGCCATTTCTGGTTTCCCGTAAGCGCAGACATATCAATATCCCTGCGGAACTCCGGACGTGTCGGACCTTGCCAGTTCTTGAAATATTCATCCACTGGGCGAGGCATTGGATTTTTATCAGGAATAGGCAAATCCGGGTATTTCATTTTGAAGAGTGCACGGACTACATATTTGGATTCTCCGTTTCGTATCCGTTTCAAATCCAATGGCTCCGCCAATTGGAGATGGTCATACGGATCTGTATAAGGCATCTCTGCTGCAGCAAAAGCGTTCTCATAGGAACTATAGCTTTCTTCTGTTGCAACATCATCCATCATTTTAAGCCAATCTATTCCTTTTTCCCCTTTCCTGTATCGCTGGAATAAATAATCCATGTCTATAGGTTCTTTCAGCACTAAAACCGGATCAAGGTATGTAAACCGCTCTTTCCAGTCTGAATAATCCCAGTCACGGGACATCAGTTTATCCATTCCTCCAAATACATAATCACTTCCGTCTCCTATTATCAAGCGGGTGATACCATCTTTTTTTGCTTGTTGCGCAGCTAAATAGAGTTGCGGTTCTATACTGTGTACAGGTGCTCCTTTAGATGCCATAACATACGGTAGCGCTGCCACTATCGAATTCCAATTGATATCCACATAGTGAAGCGATAGGCTGTAATAGGCTGCAAATTGTTCAGCTCGTCTTAATTCGTCCTTTTGAAATTCTCCACCAAGAAAACGGAACGTATATGCGTCACATCCTCGCATATAAGAAGCGAGTATCGCCGAATCCATTCCTCCTGAGAGTAATAATCCGAGTCGTTCTCCTTTGAGAGAATCAAAAACTTTTTGGATGGCTGCGTCTGTCTCGTCAGCATCTTTCACGGGTACCTTTTCTGCCGGATTTATATAAACATTCTTTCTATGCTTTGTTCTGTCCGAGAATTCAGCATCTTCCCGCTCAATATACCGGAAAGCGAGGTACGAACTCATGCAAAAATTTTTATTGGTCATGGGAGGTGGAGGTGTTTTTTAGACGTTTGTGTATTTGGGCGATGACGAAGGTTTGGTACTTGACATAGCGTTTGCCGTTGAGGGGATTTTCGAGTTGGGCTTGGAAGGCCGTTTGCCATTGCTCCGCCAAGACGGGATCTGCCATTTCTTGTTGGGCGATACTGGTTGCTTGTTGGAACAATTGGCGGTTGCGCATGGCGGGCTCGGACCATTTACCTTCATGGAGGTGGTAATAATAGGATTCTTGCGGTCCGGTAATGGGTCTCCCTTTGGTGTCGTAACCAAAGATTTTCTTGCGTTGAACATCAACGACTCCGTTGTGGGCTTTGCCCAATTTCCCCTTTACGGTAGCTATGGGGTCTCTATACTTTACGTTTGCCATACATCAAAGATGCTAAATGGTTGCTTAATCTCTGCTAAATTGTGCGGTTATTGTCCGGTTATTGTGTGGTTATTGTGCGGTTATTGTGCGGTGTTGTCAGCATAAATCCTCTGCAAAAGTCACTTTTCGGTTCTGCTCGCTGCCTTCGACAATAATGATGGGTGAGTCGGGCATATAGCGGAGGATAATGCTTGCGTCATCGGTTGCGGTAATCCCCTTAGTGTCGTCTAACGCTCTTTTGAAAGCCTCGGCTATGACCGTCAACCTGAACGCCTGCGGAGTCTGGGCGTGCATCATCGTTGTGCGTTTGGGTATTTCTATAAGCTGTTGGTTCTCAGTTCTATATATGGTGTCTATCGCAGGCACTGCTACGGTTACAGCTTCGTTGGTTTCTAAGGCAGCACAGACCCGTTCAATTATATCAACGCTGACAAAGGGTCTTGCGCAGTCGTGCAAGAGGATGTTGGTTGTGTCCGGTGTGTGCGTCAAAGCGAGTGCTTGAACGGCGTGCAGTGAGGATTCCCAACGTTCGTTTCCCCCTTCAATGACCTGTATATCTTTGGGGACATAAGCTGTCCAATCCGGGTGCATGACGACTACAACCTCATCGATGCTCGGGCAGGAGCGGAAGGTGTCAATACATGTTTCAAGCATGGTCCGTCCGTCGGGTAGGGTACGCAACTGTTTGGGAAGATTACCTCCTACGCGTTTGCCGCTTCCGCCAGCTAAAATAACTGCTATATTATGGAATTTACTCATGTAATGCTTTGAGGATTAAGTCGGCAATTTCTCGAATAGCGCCTTGCCCCCCGGGGGTAGTGAGATGCAGTATGCCGGGAATAACCTTGACTTCGGGGCGTGCATTAGGCGGACAAGCCGCAAGTCCGACTGCTTTGAGCAAATCAATGTCAATAATATCATCCCCGACATAGCAGACTTCGCGCAAGGTGATGCCCATTTCGGCACATATCTTTTGTGCCGCCTCTGCTTTAGCGGTTCCTTTGCAGCCCATGAAGAGATAATCGAGTTGCAATTTAGCGGCTCGGCGCTCCACGATAGGCGTTGTTTCGCCGGTGATAATGCCGCACCGGATGCCGTGTTGTCTAAGGAGCACCATGCCCATACCGTCATAGGCGCAGAATTTTTTGAGTTCATCGCCATTGGCGCTATAATACATGCCGCCGTCAGTGAGACAGCCGTCCACGTCGGTCAGGAAGAGTTTGATATTGTTCATTATCGTTCAGCGCGCATGGGGTTATGGAGGAAATCGTCATAGGCAAGCCTGATACCATCTTCCAATTCGGTTTTATAGGTCCAGCCAAGAGCTGTTGCTTTGCTGACATCCAATAGTTTACGCGGTGTTCCATTGGGTCGCGAAGTGTCCCATTCAATCCGTCCGGTGTAGCCTATAACTTTGGCGACCAGTTCAGTCAGTTGTTTGATAGATAGTTCTTTACCGGTGCCGGCATTGACGGTTTCGTTGCCGGAGTAATTGTTCATTAGGAATACGCATAGGTTAGCGAGGTCGTCAACATAGAGAAATTCCCTCAGCGGGCTTCCGTCTCCCCAACAAGTGACGGACTCTGCCCCTGCTTCTTTCGCCTCATGGAAGCGTCTAATCAACGCGGGCAGTACATGGCTGTGTTCGGGGTGGTAGTTGTCGTTCGGGCCATAGAGGTTGGTGGGCATGACGGAGATGTAATCTGTGCCGTACTGCCGATTGAGGAACTCGCAGTATTTAAGTCCGCTTATTTTCGCTAAGGCGTAGGCTTCGTTGGTTTTCTCCAGTTCGCCGGTCAGCAAGCAGTTTTCCTTCATGGGCTGCGGCGCCAGGCGGGGATAGATGCATGATGAGCCGAGGAACTCCAGTTTCTTGCAACCGTTTTGCCATGCAGCGTGAATGACATTCATCTCCAAAATCATGTTTTGGTACATAAAATCGGCTAAGGCATTTTGGTTAGCGACAATGCCTCCGACCTTAGCAGCTGCGAGGAAGACATATTCGGGTTTTTCTGTTGCGAAGAAGGTTTCCACATCGGTTTGGCGACAGAGGTCTAACTCCTTGTGCGTGCGCGTAATAATATTGGTGTAACCTTGGCGTGTTAACTCTCTCACGATGGCGGAACCAACCATTCCGCGGTGTCCCGCTACATATATTTTACTGTCTTTATTCATATTGCGCCATGTCGTGTTTAACCATAATCTTGACTAATTCTTCAAACGGTGTTTTTCGCGGGTTCCAGCCTAAGAGCGTTTTGGCTTTCGTGGGGTCTCCCATGAGTTGCTCCACCTCGGCGGGTCGGAAGAACTTGGGGTCCACTTCAATAAGCACTTTGCCGGTCTTGCAGTCGATACCTTTTTCGTTGACACCTTCCCCTTCCCATCGCAGGGTTATGCCTGCTTCTTGGAAAGCGAGGGTGCAGAACTCCCGCACGGTGTGCATTTCTCCGGTAGCGATGACAAAGTCTTCGGGCGTCTCATGTTGCAAGATGAGCCACATGCACTCGACATAATCTTTAGCGTATCCCCAGTCGCGACGGGCAGAGAGGTTTCCGAGGTAGAGTTTATCCTGCTTACCATGCGCAATAGCCGCTGCGGCTAAGGTTATTTTGCGAGTCACAAAGGTCTCTCCGCGGCGTTCGGATTCGTGGTTGAACAAAATGCCGTTCACGGCAAACATACCATAGGCTTCACGGTAGTTTTTGGTAATCCAGAATCCGTATTGTTTGGCAACGCCATAAGGGCTTCTGGGATAGAAGGGCGTTGTCTCTTTCTGCGGTACTTCCTGGACAAGTCCAAAGAGCTCGGAGGTGGAGGCTTGATAGATTTTGGTTTTCTTTTCAAGCCCCAACATCCTTACCGCCTCTAAAAGACGCAGGGTGCCTATAGCGTCAGCCTCGGCGGTATATTCGGGCACGTCAAATGAGACTTTGACATGGCTTTGTGCTGCGAGATTGTAAATCTCATCGGGTTGCACTTCTCCAATAATGCGGATGAGGGACGAAGAGTCCGTCATGTCTCCGTAGTGTAGGTTGATGGCGCGCGGTTTCTTCTGGTCTTTAATCCACTCGGTGAGGTAGAGGTGTTCAATTCGACCGGTGTTGAAGGTCGATGATCGACGCAAGATGCCATGAACCTCATAGCCTTTCGCCAATAGAAATTCCGCCAAGAAACTGCCATCTTGGCCGGTAATACCCGTGATGATTGCTTTTTTCATTGTATGTGATGAAATCCTAATTTACTTTTTCCGCGCAAAGGTACTAAAAAAAAGTGAAATATGCAAATAAATTTGCTTATTTCATTAAAAAAACGTAACTTTGCAGTCAAAATTAAATTAGAGACCTATGCGCATATGTATTTTAGGTACAGCGTGGCCTTATCGAGGCGGTTTGGCAGCGTTTAATGAGAGGCTTGCGAAACAGTTTCAAGATGAAGGTCACGAGGTTGAGTTACTGACCTTCACGGTTCAATATCCGAACTTTCTATTTCCCGGTAAGACGCAATATTCCGATTCAGAGGCACCGGAAGGTCTTGTGACGCGCAGGGTGTTAAATTCATGCAATCCTGTCAATTGGGTAAGGGTAGGCAAGGCGATTGGCAGGGCGGCACCGGATTTGCTGATATGTTGTTACTGGATGGCGTTCTTCGCGCCGGCGTACAGTGCTATTTCGCGCATGGCAAAGAAGAATGGTAAGACTCGTTGCATTGCCTTGGTACATAATATGATTCCGCATGAGCCGTCCCTTTTAGACAAGTTCTTTGCGCCCGGGTTTGTGCAATCTCAGGATGGTTTTGTGGCACTCAGCGAGAGTGTGGTGAAGGATATAGAGGGCATAGAACAGAAGTTCTCCCGCGGGGCGATAAGTAAGCCTAAGACATACTCTCCGCATCCTATTTATGATCACTATGGTGCGCGGATGAGTAAAGAGGAAGCTTGTAAGGCACTCAACTTGCCGAGCGAAAAAGATTATATGCTTTTCTTCGGTTTGGTGCGTGCGTATAAAGGGCTTGACTTGCTTTTGGAGGCATTCGGGAAGGTGAAGGATGAACTGCCTGTGCTTCAACTTATCATCGCGGGTGAGTTTTACGAGGATGAGGAGAAATACCGTGCTCAGATAGCCCGCCTTGGCTTGGAGGGGCGGGTGGTTGTTCGCAATGAGTTTATTCCCGACGGCGATTTGAGGAAGTATTTTGGTGCTGCCGACCTGGTGGTGCAACCTTATCGGTCAGCTACTCAATCCGGTGTGACGCAAGTTGCCTTTCATTTTGAGAAGCCGATGTTGGTGACGAATGTAGGCGGTCTTGCCGAGATTGTGCATGATCATCGCATGGGTTATGCGTGTGAGCCTTCGGCAGAGGCGATAGCGGAGGACATTATGGACTATTTCAGGCAGCACCGTCAAGCGGATTATACGGACTATCTGAAGAAGGAGAAAAATAAATATTCGTGGTCAAGAATGACCTCAGCATTCCTAAAATTGTGCTAAAAACAGCAAAAAAATGCCAAAAATGGTGCAAAACGCAAAAAAAAGATAAAAAAATTTGGTAGAATCAAAAAAATGTAGTACTTTTGCACCCGCGTTTGGAAATGACGCAGTGTTCTAACACAATATGCGATGATAGCTCAGTTGGTAGAGCACGACCTTGCCAAGGTCGGGGTCGCGAGTTCGAGTCTCGTTCATCGCTCATACGGAAATATGCAGGAAAGTTTCCTGCATTTTTTCTCTAAAGCCCAGATGGCGGAATTGGTAGACGCGTACGTTTCAGGTGCGTATGCCGAGAGGTGTGCAGGTTCGAGTCCTGTTCTGGGCACGTAAAGTGGTCTAAATTAGTCTAACGATAAGTGAGCGCAGGTGGTGAAATTGGTATACACGCTACTTTGAGGGGGTAGTGGTCGCAAGGTCGCGCTGGATCGAGGCTCAGCCCGCCTACCCGTGCCGGCGCTTCCCCACCCCCGTGGAGCAGGCTTACAGTCCAACCCCGTTCAGCTGCG
>ODAI014329336.1_pt1 | contig 30213 bp, 30 predicted proteins | sample 1539321 | NCBI WGS metagenome assembly ODAI01 (sample SAMN02144231, study PRJEB22623) | gut metagenome | biome: sheep rumen | host: Ovis aries | place: New Zealand
CAGGATGAATTCAGGCAGAAGGTAAATATCGAGGTGTATTGTCCCTATCCTTTCTGGATCAAGGAAGAAGTGGTCAAGTTTTATGACTCTGCCTCATATATGGATTCCGGCTTCCTGGATTATGAATATGACTATAACCACGACTATAAGGGAAGGACAGCCGGCGAGGGAAGGATCACAAACGATACCAGCGTCCCCTGCAAGATAAAGATCATGATCTACGGGCCAGCAACAAATCCCAGGATCAGCATAGCAGGCCAGCATTACAGTGTTTTCTGCACACTTGTAGAAGGCGAGACTCTCACGATCGACCAGGTAAACGGCACTGTGATCCGGGAGACAGGTGAGCTGGGAAACAGGAAGAAGATCAATGAGTTCAATAACAGGAGCAAGGAAGAGAGCATCTTTACCCCGGTCCCGATCGGACAGAGCGTGGTGAACTGGTCGGGCAAGTTCTACTTTGAGATCACGATGTATAAAGAAAGGGATGAAGCAAAATGGAAAGAGTGATCCTTGCCAATGAGGCTTTGGCGGAAATCTGTTTCCTTGATTATGATATCGACATTGACCTGGGAGATACCAACGACTTTGTGATCTATATTCCCTATCCGGAATGGGATGGAGCCTTGAAGCCGAGGATGTTTGCCTATGTTCCGGATACAGAATATGGAGGGATCATCCGCTCGATCAGCGGAAATACGAAGGAGGACCAGGTCCAGGTCACGGGAACCACATGGAGAGGGATGCTGGCTCAGCGCTTTATCTGTCCTGCTGCAGGAAATGACTACTTTACCGTATCAGGAGACCTGAACAGCTGCATCCGGACGGTATTGGGAAATACATTCAGGGGATTCTTTACCGTTTCGGAAAAAAGCACGGGAGTAAGTCTTAACGGATACCAGTTTGAAAGGTATTGCTCGATGCTGGATGGCCTTACCAAGATGCTGCACAGCAAAGGGTATAAATTAAAGATCCTCTATGAGCAGACACAGGAAGGAGGCCATGTAGTTCTGTCAGCAGAGCCGGTCAAAGATCTGTCAGATAAAGTCCAGATCTCCCAGGACTACCGGCTGGATTTTATCAGCAAGAAAGACTACGGGTTCGTCAACCACCTGATCTGTCTCGGATCTGGCCAGCTGAGCAATAGGACCGTTGTCGACCTTTATGCAAGTTTAAACAGAGAGATCAGCCAGACGAAAACGATGATAGGAGCGAATGAGGTCCAGGCTGTGTATGACTATCCAAACGCAGCTGACAGTAATGAGCTGATCCGTGAAGGGACAAGGCGCTTTAAGGAACTTATCAGCACAGATGAGATGGAGGTCTCGCTGGAAGGAGGATCTGATATCAATGTCGATATCGGGGATGTCATCGGCGGGCATGATTATATCACCGGGGTCGATGTAAAGGTAACAGTGACGAAGAAGGTCTTCAAGATCAATGGGGGCGTTTCTTCAATTGAGTATGGATTGGAGGAGATACAGTGAAGATCGTAACAGGATACAGGGGAGAACCCCATATCACAAGCCAGGACCATCAGAGCTTCTATCAGGGGGTGTTTGGGAGAGAGATGTATGTCCTTGGCACAGGAAATGAATTTGCGGCAACGCTCACGGATACCAACACCATCACAGTCAGTGACGGGGACGGGATCATGCAGGGCTGCCATTTCAGGATCGACCTCGGGGAAGAAGAAGAGATCGTAATGCCGCCGGGAAGCAGTGGTATGTACAGGAATGATCTTCTGGTCGCAAGGTATACGAAGGACGCGGAAACAGCTGTGGAGGATGTTCAGCTGGTGTCGATCACCGGGACGCCAACAGAAGGGAGGCCGGATCTCCCGAGTTATCACAGTGGGGAGATAGTGAATGGTGAGACTGTAGACTTTCCCTTATACAGAGTACATTTCAGCGGATTTACGATCGACGAGATCGTGCCGCTGTTTTTCATTCTGCCTTCGTTTGAAGCCGTTTATCAGAGTCATGAAGCGCTGGCTGACAATGTAGATCAGGGCTTCGCAGCTGTAAATACGAGCATTACTCAGAAATACAACACCCTGAATAATAGCATAAACCAGTTGCTGAACTGGAAGTTCCTTAAATTAGCTAATGGTACCGCATCAGTAACGTTTCCGTTGTCTACTACTCATGAGATAGCAGTTGTAACAAAGATATCAGTGCTGAATGGCCATCCTGTCTATGCATCGAAGATCATCCCGGTAGTCTTTATAGATTCCGGCGGAGTGGAGTGCCTCTTTGTCACAAGATGGGGAAATGATTATGACGGCGACGTTGTATGGATGGCCCGGAAAACCAGCAGCAGTGTTATTGTCTATCTTTATGTAGCGTATAACGGGACCACAAATGCCACTTCAGGAGCGACGACCTGGTACTACTACAGATAAGGAGGGAAATATATGAAGGAGTTCTGGAACATGATACAGATCATTTTTACAGCCGTTGGCGGCTGGCTCGGCTACTTCCTGGGAGGCTGCGATGGGCTTCTCATAGCTCTGGTGGTGTTCGCCGTGACGGATTACATCACTGGAGTCATGTGTGCCATCGCTGACAAAAAGCTGTCCAGCGAGATCGGATTTAAAGGAATCTGCAGAAAAGTAATCATATTTATGCTGGTGGGCATCGCCCACGTGCTTGACGTCAATGTGATCGCCACTGGGAGCGTGCTCCGGACGGCGGTCATTTTCTTTTATCTTTCCAATGAGGGCGTGAGCCTTCTGGAGAACGCGGCGCATTTGGGGCTTCCTATTCCGGAGAAGCTTAAGGATGTACTGGAGCAGCTCCATGACAGGGCAGAGAAGGAAAAGGAGGAAGAGTGATGGCTTATACGAACAGTAAGATGGTAGTCCATACGAAACTGAGTCCCAACCATTCCGGGCAGAGGACGCACAGCATCGACAGGATCTCGCCTCACTGCGTGGTGGGGCAGGTCACTGCCGAGAGTCTGGGAAACCTCTTTGCAAGATCCTCCTATCAGGCATCCAGCAACTACGGGATCGACAAAGACGGACGAGTCGGTCTTTACGTGGAGGAGAAGAACCGCTCATGGTGTACATCCTCCAATGCCAATGACCAGAGGGCTGTGACAATTGAGTGCGCATCCGACACATCCAGTCCTTACAGGATGAATGACGCTGTATATCAGACGCTCATCAAGCTCTGCGTCGATATCTGCAGGCGGAACGGAAAGAAGAAACTGCTCTGGTTCGGGGACAAGAACAAGACTCTGAATTATTCTCCGGCAGCTGACGAGATGGTCATCACAGTCCACAGATGGTTCGCCAATAAGAGCTGTCCGGGAGACTGGCTCTATTCCAGACTGGGGGATCTGGCAAACAAGGTCACAGCGGAACTTGGCGGTACCACAGAGCCCTTCGAAGTAGAGGTCATGCTTGGCAAGGGTGACCGTGGAAGTGCAGTAGAAGAGATGCAGAAGATGCTGATTGCCTGCGGATACTCCTGCGGCAGCTGCGGAGTGGATGGTATCTTCGGTAACGATACGCTGAAGGCAGTCCTGGCGTTCCAGAGAGCTGCGGGGCTTTCGATCGATGGCATTTATGGTCCTAAGTCAAAAGCAGCTCTGACAGCACAGTACCAGAGTAGAGGGAAGGCAGATACAAAGCCTTACACAGAGGCCTTTATTGAGAAAGTAGCTCCCATGGCGCAGGCTGATCAGAAAGCAAAAGGGATCCTTGCATCGGTCACTATTGCACAGGCTATTCTTGAATCCGGATGGGGACGCAGTGAACTCGCCGTCAATGCCAACAACCTCTTCGGTATGAAGAAGTCCCTCTCGGGAAACACCTGGACCGGATCCACCTGGGACGGAAAGAGCGTCTACAGCAAGGAGACGAAGGAAGTATATGCTTCAGGTCCCGCGACCGTGCAGGCAGATTTCAGAGCATATAAATCCTGGCAGGAGTCTGTCTGCGATCACTCTGCTTATCTGCTGGGGGCGAAGAAGGGCAGCACTTTCCGGTATGAAGGGCTGAAAGGCTGCACGGACTACCGGAAAGCGGCGCAGATCATTAAGGACGGAGGATATGCCACCAGCCCCACTTATGTAGAGAAGCTCTGCAGCATCATTGAAGAGTGGAAACTCACACAGTATGATGTGGAAGCCACACCTGCCAAAGTGGAAGAGAAAGCCAGTACCGCGATGGCGATCACAATCTATGTACCGGGATTCTCGACTAGTAAGAGCGACGAGAGACACGGTGACGGCATGGTGATCCACAGTGAATCAGGTCAGACGCTTGTGATCGATGGATTCGATGGTGGAGCGCCAACCACGTCGCTGATCAGCTACCTAAAGAAACATAACTATAAGGACCTGCACCTGATGCTGTCCCATCCTCATTACGACCACTATAAAGGGCTCCGGATGATCATGGCGGACAGCTTTTTTAATATCAAAGTGTTCTACTGTTATGATCCGGCATCCATTAAACATGGTATCGGGAGCAGCGCCAACGGAAGATCCGTAAGGGAGGATTACGACAACCTGAATGCCTGTATCAGTCAGGCAAAGGGGAGAGGGGCTTCGATCGATTACCTGGATACCGGCAGGTATGTGGTCATCGGTGAAATAGAGTTCAAGGTGTGGCGGAAGCAGCCTACTCATTTCACTGACCTGGATGACGGCAACGCTTATGCTTTCACCAACGACGGATCCCTTTGCTGTTATTTCCCGAAGCTCAAGTTCCTCACGACAGGTGATGGTCCTACGGATCTGAAAGATGCGATCGCATACTTCGGAGACAAGGTCTATGTCCTGAAGGTACCGCATCACGGTAACAGCTGCTCTATGAGTAATGCGCAGGCTGCCAGAAATGCTGGATGCGTAATTGCCTTTGAGACCAACATCGAATCCAAGGGACCCGGCACGACTGGCTTTACTGCTTACGGATCAAGGCGCCTCGTTGAACAGGGAGTGAAGGTCCTGATGCAGAATACCGAGATCATCATGACTGCCGCGGCCGGAAAGCTGTCTGTAAGGCAGGGAGGAAACGTGTGGACCTTTGACGTCCCCTATGACGGGAGACCTGCTCAGTTCTACCGCGTTAGAAAGACCTGGCAGAACTCGGGATCCCAGATCGGTGCGTACAGTATTTTTGCTAATGCAATGGCTGCTGCGGAAAAGGCCGGAAGTGCCTATGGAGTGTTTGACTGGAATGGGAAGGAAGTGTATCGGGCAACTGGTCCAAAGCTGCCCTGTCTCGTCAGGGTAAAGAGCGAGATCGAGATCCGTAAAGGCCCAGGGACGAACTATGGAAAGGCAGGCAGAAAGTGTCCTGTTGGAATCTTTACTATCGTAGAGGTGAAGGGAGACTGGGGAAGGCTCAAAAGCGGAGCTGGATGGATTCAATTAAGTAAAACTGCAAAAATGTAGGAAATGAAAGCCTGTGGGCCGCATCGGAATGACGCGGTTCACAGGCTTTTTTGTTTAACAAAATAAATGTTAAACAGTTTTTGTTTCATTTCAAGACGGTATTATAATGTGTTTTGACACGGAAAATCCAATCACATTGGATTTTTTGCCCTACTTGTAAATCCATTGACGTGATAGAGTTATCTCATAAGGAGGGCGCCGATATGGATTACTTTAATTCAATAGGTTCAATGATCAAGTGGCTCATAGCATGCAGGAACAGATCTATCAAAGAGACTGCTGTGGCAATGAACATCAAATACACAACATTTTCAGCGCAGCTGATCAACAATACATTGACGGCGGATACATTGCTGAAACTAGCTGCGTATCTTGATATCGATCTTGAATGGATGATGATCGTGCTGGGCTATGGAGGGCCGTCCAGTATCATAGACAGGGAAATGATCCCACGCATGCAGTCAGGGTTCAGAGAAAAAGAACTGAAAAAGGTCACTATGAACTTAGAACGGATAATAGCGGAAAACCCAACCAGCACGCCGAGCGCCAGACGGGAATTGTTAAGTGCTTATGGTGACAACATGTTTTATCTTCTGGATGTCCTGGTTCCGGAAGAATACAACCTGTACATGATCACCGAGCGCGGTAAGACGAAGTTCTATGTAGATATACCGATGCCAACACGCGGAAGGCAAGGGTTTGTGTCCAGAAGAAAGCGAATAAGCTCATTATATGAAGGCTCCAAAGCACTTGACATAGTGATCGAGGAGAGAAAGGATAAGCTATGAGGATACTGTTTTGCAACATCACCTATCTGAAGTATTACGATGGAAGGGAAGCGGGGGAATACAAGCCTAAGACGGGGGGCAGGTGGGTCCGCGAAAATGAAGATGCCCACGAAAAGTGGAATTTCCTGAACATGGATGGATACTGCTATGGCTACGTTCAGGGAAATAGTGAACAGATGCATATCGAAAAGCTTGATAGAGTCTACAGACAACAGGATCAAGCGGAAGACATCACGGTAGTGTGGTGCGCCATTCATCCTGTCAGGGGAACTGTTATTGTGGGCTGGTATGAGCATGCGACGGTATACAGATATGTACATGAGATGTTCAGGACTCCGGTCACGGGAATTGATGACCGATGGTACTGGTTCAAAACAAAAGCTGAAGATGCGTATCTCCTGCCCGAAAGTGAGCGGAATTTTACGAAAATAGGTCGGGCGGGTATTACCGGAGCAGGTACCGGGTTCGGACAGCAGAATTACTGGTTCGCCGAGTCAAAATACGCGAGAGAGAACATAATCCCGGAAGTCTTAAAGTTCATCGAGAACAACAGGGAAAAAAGGATCAATACCCTGACTGCGGAGTTTATGCAGCCTAAGGACCTGAGACCGTTGAGCAAAGAGGAGGAACGCAGATACCATGAGCTGGGAGATGATGAAAACATGGAGTATCTTTCCTACTCATACAGGAAGTTCGCAAATGAGCAGACAGCGGATAACGCCTATGCGATAGCCGATTCCCTTTCTCGTCTGTATCAGTATAAGATGTCGATTCCCTGGTATGAAAAGACAATCGAACTGGATCCCGGCGATTATGAGACCATGGGCGCCCTTGTATATGTGTACCAGCAGTGCAGGGAGTTTAAGAAATCTACCGCTCTTGCGCTGAAGCTGCTCAGCAATTCGCCTGAAGATGATCAGGATTACAGGGATGAAGTGTATTGCGTTTTGGCGGATAATTGTTTTTTTAACGGCGATATAGACGAGGCGATCTCATGGTTGGACAGGGTGCTTAGGGAGAGCAAGAACAAGGAACTGATCGAGTACACGAAGGGAACTAAAAAGGCATGGCTGAAACAGAGTGGCAATAACTGATTCGGATTAACGATAGGATAGAGCGCTAAATGAGAATTCAAAGCGGTGACGGGATATGATAAAGAACACAGATGAACTGATCAATGTGATAGTCAGACATAAGAGCTATGGCATCGGTGTGGTGACGTACATCACCAACGAAAACATTTATGTAGACTTTGATGGAAGAATTAGGATTTTTCCATATCCTGATTCTTTTGAAAAAGAGTATCTGATCATAGCGGAGCCGGATATAGAGATAAGCTATGCTGAACAAGAGACTGAAAACAGACCTGATAAAACCCGGAAAATGAGCGTCAGCGCTGGTATGGAGAGACTCTTGGATGAATACTGTTCGGCCTTTCCTTTACGATGGGATAATCAGCGATACCTGTGGAAGTGCGTGTGCACGTTCCAGGACCGATGGGACCTTGATGCTGCGGATCTGTCTGGGATGATCAGGAGGGCTACTGCTGATGCAGATCATCTTATGAATGCCACACGTTATTATCCGAGGGAACAGATTGTCGGTTTGGCGGCGAAAGACCCGCGGGAAGTGAGGTCAATGTTTAAAGACCTGTTTGATGAAGGCAGGGATCTTGTAGAAAGGTCTAATATGTTCAGCGACCGTGTAGACCGCTTACTGGAAGGGATGAGAGGAAAAGCATACAGCCAGAACCATCACAGAACGATGAACGCTGTGAGCACGTATCTGTGGTTAAAATATCCGGACAGGTACTACTTCTTTAAAGATTCCGTAGGCAGGGAAGTCTCCAAAGCAACGGGATTCGAGTTTGATAAGCGCGGGGTTACCACAGCAGACACAATGAAAAGTCATTTTACTCTGTTTGACCGGGTTTCCGAGGTGATAAGACAGGATGGCAGGTTCAGGAAACTGCTTGATGAGAGGCTCGACGGAACGCTCTATGCGGATGACCAGCTGCATTGCATGACTATCGACTTTGCCTTTTTCATAAGGCCGCTGTATGCAAACAGAAAGACCTGACCGCGAGGAACAGTAAGTACTGTTCTATGTTACCCTCCTTGAACCTCATACTTCCTTCCGTATGCTGTCACCTTGTGTTTAAGATCGCCAAAATGGAGGGATACGGTTATGACAGATGAGTACAGAAACCTGTTTCGGTTTGCGTGTGAAGATCTGGAAGCTGTGCAGCAGATGATGCGGGTGGTGGAGGATCACCCAGAGTACGCAGCGCCACCGAACATGACTGGATCGTCATCGCATACTACACCAGACCGAACTGCTGCATCCTTCACCGGCACTCGGCGAGGGATCCGCATCATCGGCAGGAGGGACAGTATAAATCGCTGAAGGAGGCACTCGACTATATCGACCGCCACGAGAAGTGGTTCATGCGGCATAAGAAATAGGCGCAGTACCAGAAGCCCAATGGATATTCATCCGGCGGGCTTTTTTTTTTGGCATGGATATCCAATATCTGACAGAACAGGGGAGATTGAAGTTGCTTTGTGCCAGATAGTAATAGATGTGAGTAAGTGATAAAATGAATTGACATACGCAATGGCTGGACATTACAGCATAAGACTTAGCAGGGATTTGGCGAGTATCTTTGTAATCGAAGACGAGTCAACCGAGTTTAGACTTAAGTTATATAACAAAAACGCATATCAAGAGGAGCATGGAGCATGGCAGAGGAGTACAACATCCAGGCAATCATGAACGATCTGAAAGAAAAAGAAGAGATGGATCCGGACACCCACGATGGCTGTTATGAACTCATGCGGGAAACGGTCGGTGCATATGCAAAACTGGACGACTTCTCGGTTCTTGATTATAAGGATCTGAACTTGATCTATCTGACGACGGTCGGCACATGGAAGCAGAAGATCGAAAGCAAAAAGAAGACGGTAAACGATAGCCATCTGATGCCGGATGATAAAGAACATCTGTCCAGGCTTTGGGATAAAGTGTGGGAGAAGGCGGGCAGGGGAGAGTATACCAACTTCGAACTGGACGCGGCCGGCGGAAGATCTATTGGCCTGTTTGGCACCGGTTTCTTCTCTTTCCAGCGGACCACAACGGACGCACATGCACAGGCGTTCATCAGGATGTGCGTGGACATGCTCCCGATGAATGAAGACGATGAGATGTTCAGCAGGGCTGCACAGACGCTGACCGCGTCTTTCCAGGGAATGCGCGCCGCTTCAGCATCGATGGTCCTGCACTGCCTTAAGCCGTTCTCGTTTCCAATTCTGAATGCGAATACTGGATTTAAAAACATATTCGAAGTATTAGGTGTCCAACTGGTAAAGCCGGGAAACATTGAAACATATATTGATAACAGCAAGAGGATTAAGTCTTATAGAGACATAAATTTTACCTGCAAGAACTACCGTATCTACGATATTGAATCGCAGAAGCTGGACTGGTTTCGCTTAAAACATGAATATGGGAAATTCGGCTCATGGGAGATCGTTGATGAGGATACGGCCAGGCTGACCTGTGATAACGGTCTGTTGCAGACGCACAGTGTTGTAGTGCCGCAGGAGATATGCTGGGTTTTTAACGCTGCTGGACTGCATTCCGGCATAAAACAGGAGATAGTCCTCTCATACGACGGCTACGAATACGATGGTTATGTTGAAAAAACAACAGTGTCTCCAGCAAAGACCAGTATTTTCTGGAATGACGCCCTGACGGAGGAGCTTGAAGAGTATACGGAAGATGACTTGCAGCATGTATTGGAATTTCGACGTGACGGGGATGCCAGGTATAAACTGAGCTTTGTCGAGAGTGAACCTGGCGGAAGAGCCTGGCTCATTACCTGGAATAAAAACAACTGGTACTGGCAGAACTTTGAAAAGAAATGTGAAGCTACGAAAAATGGCGAAACGATTGTAGAAAGCTGGGCTTGTTCCAACTCAAACCCGAAAACGGGTGATGAAGTTTTCCTGATCAAACTTGGCGACCAACCGAAGGGGATCATTGGGCACGGCACAGTCGCCCGTCCAATTTATGAAACAGCTCATTTTGATGCAACAAAAGCCGCGGAAGGGAAAAAACAAAAATCTATCGGTGTAAGGTTTGACCGACTAATCAACTACGAGAAAGACAGGTTCGTAGAGCAGTCGGAATTAGCAGAAAAGTGCCCTCTACAGTATTGGAGCCCGCAAAGTTCCGGGATTGAGATAAAGCAGGAGGTCCTTCCGACCCTTCATGCGTTATGGGATGAAATAACAGCAAAATCAGACAAAGATGAATGGTGGCCAAGCCTTGAAGAATATGACCCGGGCATTACCGCAGATGAGTATGTTAAGTTTTTTTCAACAGAGAGTATAGTAAAACGCACATGGTTGGAGGCACTGTACGAGCTGTGTATGATGCCGGATCATGCGGCGAGCTGTAAGCAGCTAGGTGACAGGTATGGACATTCACCATCGCATTATATCAGTTACTTCTCATCAGCGGGACAGAATATTCAAAAAGAAACGGGAATCGGCAGCCCTAAAGATGATAAAAACGCAAAGTGCTGGCCCATCTTGTTCCAGGGCAAAAGCACCAATGCCGGATATTGCTATAAAATGCGTGAACCGGTAATAAGTGCAATAAGCATTCTGATGTCAAAGGGAGTGTTTTTGAAAAAGGAGAATGATAATATGCCCCAGTTCGATCATAACTTGATTCTGTACGGCCCTCCGGGAACGGGAAAGACATATCATTGCGCATACTATGCCGTCTCAATCTGCGATGGCAGAGCCCTGGAGGAAGTAAAAAAGGATTCCTATGCTGAGGTTATGGAGCGGTTCAGAGAGCTGAAAGCAGATGGCAGGGTCGCCTTCACAACATTCCACCAGTCATACGGCTATGAAGAATTCATAGAAGGTATCAAGCCGAAGCTTAATTCAGAGGACGGGATTCTCGGATATACCATAGAGGATGGCGTGTTCAAGGAGTTCTGTAAACGGGCCGGCGCGGTTAAAGTCCGTTCAAATGACATCCCGGGAATCAAATCAGACCCTCATATATGGGGGATGCTGCTGGGAGGAACAGGAACCACAGATCTAAAACAATACTGCTTTGATAATAATGTGATCAGATTTGGCTGGGACCATATCACCGATACGGATGTTATGGAGGATAATCCGGAGGCAAGTAAAAGCGACAGATTTGCAATACACCAGGTGGCTAACTTCATTTATTCAATGGACATTGGAGACATAGTCATAACTGCAAAGAACATCACAACGATTGATGCAATCGGCGTGATCATGGGCGGTTATGAGTTTGATCAGACAAAAAAGACATACAACAGGACAAGGAAAGTGAAGTGGCTTGTTAAGAATGTGGAATGCGATATCCGGCCATTTCTTCCAAATGGCAGAAAACAGCTGCCGACGTCATATCTGTATCCCTTTGATTATTTAGGGATCGAAACCGTGTCAAAGATACTCGATACGCTGCATGAAAGCTCAGAAGTTTATTTTGAAACTGAAACAGAGCCATATGTTTTCATTATCGATGAGATCAACCGGGGAAATATCTCTAAGATTTTCGGTGAGCTGATCACGCTGATCGAAGATACCAAGCGTGCGGGCGCGGATGAAGCCATGGAAGCAATACTGCCATATTCGGGAGAATCCTTCTCCGTCCCGGATAATGTATATATTCTTGGTACGATGAATACCGCGGACCGGTCCATCGCGCTTATGGATACGGCGCTCAGAAGAAGATTTGAGTTTGTTGAGATGATGCCCGACCCGGAAGTCCTGAACAGTCTTGGCGTAGGTACGGTCATCATCGGAGACGGTGAGCTGAAGGTCGCAAGGATGCTGGAGGTGATTAATGAACGTATCGAGTATCTCTTCGACCGGGAGCACACTATCGGGCATGCCTTTTTCACTAAACTGGCGGAAGATACGTCTATTGAGGTGCTTGCCGGTATCTTCGAAAAGAATGTGATTCCTTTGTTGCAGGAATACTTTTATGAAGACTATGAAAAGATCCAGCTGGTGCTGGGAGACAACGCCAAAGAGGACGAATATAAATTCATTCTGGACAGGCCGATAAAAGTGAAGGATGTCTTTAACGGAAATCCGGACATCGACCTCCCGGAAAAGGGATACAGCGTGCAGTATGAGGCTTTCATGAAGCTGGAGAGTTATAAACAGATCGGTAAGGACCTGTAAGATGAAAAAACTGCTGGAAGTGAGGGAATTTGACAGGATCTCCTGTAACCCGTATTTCAAAACAGAATATGCTTTCCTTCCGGAACAGGTTTTTCGCGACCTGGAGGATTTCATCCATGCGTTTGCCGGTGATGAAGAACATGCCGATGCCCTGGAGTTTCTCAGGATCGGCTACCGCAGGAATGTGGGCGACATTATTTCCGTGAGCAATTACGTAGGGCTCATCCAGATGCGGAACGGCTACCAGGTCCAGGTGCTTCCCAAGATAGACTTCGGCACGGAACCGGATACAAAGAACGAAGAGACAAAACGGGTATTCCTGCGGATGCTTCGGAGCATGAAGGACTTTCCGGGCAAGGTCTTCAATGACGCAACCCTGAAAATGGATCGGATGACGCTCTATGAGATCTTCATCAATATGTATCTGCAGGAGGTACGGACCCTTGTAAAGCACGGCATCAGATCAGCGTATGTCGCGCGGGAAGACAATCTGAGATTCTATAAGGGGAAGCTGGTGGTTAATGAGCACATCAAGGAGAACGCCGCCCATGGCGAACGTTTCTATGCCCGTTATGATGAGTATCTGGTGAACAGGGCAGAGAACAGGCTGATTAAGGCAACTCTGCTCAAACTCCAGGGGGTTACCGGCAGCGCGGAAAACCAGAAGGAGATCAGGCAGCTGCTGACCGCCTTTGAAATGGTCACACCATCATTCAATTATCAGAAGGACTTTTCCAAAGTCGTGATCGACCGGAACACAAAGGATTATGACATACTGATGCGCTGGTCCCGGGTCTTCCTTTTAAATAAGAGCTTCACAACATTTTCCGGAGGACACGATGCGAGAGCACTGCTTTTCCCCATGGAAAAGGTATTTGAGTCTTATGTGGCTCAGCAGCTTAAGAAAGTGCTGACCGATCTGAACTGGGAGATCTCAATACAGGATAAAGGATATTACCTGTTTGATTCCCCAAGGCAGTTTGCGCTGCGCCCAGATATTGTGATCACACGTGGGGACGGGTCAAGGATCATCCTCGATACTAAGTGGAAGAGCCTGTCAGATAAGCCGGGGATCAATTACGGGATCCCACAGACTGATATGTATCAGATGTATGCGTACGCAAAGAAGTATAAAACTTCAGAGATCTGGCTGCTCTATCCCGTGAATCCGGAGATGAGGAGCCATTCGGATATTTCATTTGACAGTGACGACGATGTAAAAGTCAGCCTTTTTTTCGTTGACATTGCAAACATCAGAACGAGCCTGCTGTCTTTACGCGAGCGGCTGGTTTAAAAGGGGTGAGACAATGACGGTAGATATTCATACACGTGTCCAGCACAGCCTTTATGGAAAAGGTGAAGTGGTTAAGATCACAGACGATAAACTTTATGTTTCCTTTGAAAACAAGCAAAGGATCTTCCAGTATCCGGATGCGTTTGAGAAAGGGTACCTGTCAGCAGACATTGAGATAGAAAGTGTTAAGAAAACGCCCCCGGACGATCTCTCTGTACAGATGCCGGAAACCGGGAAGAAGACCGAGAAGAAGCCATCTGTTGATGAGACCGTAGAAACTTTCGGCAGTTTAACAAAAGAGTACGGAGTACTTGACAGTTCAAAATCCGGCGGTGGACACAACCGGTTCCGACTCGGAAAAGAGGGCCGTGAAAAAGCCCTGTTTTTAGCCTGCTCCAGGGCCGGATGGATGCGCGTTTATGTTGATAAGGGCGAAAAAGCTTTACTTGAAAACAATGGTTTTCCATGTGAACCGGCTCGTGATGATGAGGACTATGATTACAGAACACGCGTAAATGCTGAAGATTTTGAAGTATTTCTGAAACTCGTTCAGAAACATCTTGGAAGATAATTCATATGTGCTGGTATGCACACCGCCATAAATGAGGATGAGGCAATGACAGTTGGTATCAATTCTGTGGTAAGCCATAAACTATACGGAAAAGGGACAGTTAAAAAGATCATTGATAACAAGCTCTATATTTCTTTTAATGGTCAGCAGCGGATATTCATTTATCCGGACGCGTTCGAAAAGGGCTACTTATTATATGATGCGGGTCTGAATGGTGCGGATGGCAGAACACATGATAAAGACAGCCCGGAGACCCCGCAGGCAGGGAAAACAGCCGCAACTAGAGAAGTCATACTGGATGCGGCTGACAACATCAGCTATGACAGTATTTATAAGGCGATAAACGCCACGGCCGGAACGGACTACACGGGGTGGATGAAAGCATGCTGGCCGAGTAACAACCCTTCTCAGCCGTTCAGGATCTGGTTTACAAAACTCGCAGAAACAAAGAACGGGGAGCTGGTGCCTGCAGCAAACGGCTGTCTGAACACAATCTCTGATGACTGGAACGAGTTTATATTTGATGACCTCAAAAACGGGTATGTAGAAGGCGGGGAGCGATATATGGGCTACAGCCTGATATTTGCAAAAGAACCAAAGGGAGGAACATATCTTTTCAGAGGTGTTTATCGAGAAGATACGGAGCTTTCTTCTCCCAATCATTATGTTTCCAGGAGGGTCGGTACACGGTTAAAACTGATCGGCAGGCCGGCAAGCAGGATTGAGATACTGGATGATTTTCGAAAGAAATGAGGGAATAGAGCCCGCGATGAAAAGAAGGCAGTGGGCAAGGAAATATAGAAAGATTTCAAGTGGTGATACGAGGATATCACCGCTTTTTCTTTTGTGCGAAATTCACCAGAATAGCTGATTCCGAATTTTCGATAACCAGAGCCGTTCATTTTGTCTCTTGAAATGATACTCTTGCGGAAAAAAAGAGGTGTATCAAACACCTCCTAGCCCTTTTTATCATTACGAAACGAGCGGTGTTTCAGGTTAGTTATGGGAGCAAGATGAGCAAAAGTTATCAAGGATATAAACTCAAATACCAGTGGATATATTCGAACAGTAGAGACATATATACTGAAGATAAGGAGCCTCCTTATCAAATAATCAATTGGAGGTACTACCCATGAAACAGATCGACTATGTCCTGCTCGGAAACAGACTGAAGGAAAAACGGGAGGAACAGGGATTCACTCAGGAACAGCTGGGCGAGGCTACGGAACTCTCTTCCGTACACATCTCACTAGTAGAAAACGCTAAACGAAAGCCAAGTCTTCAATCATTGCTTCAGATTTGCAACGCTCTTCAGATCACAATGGATGAACTGCTTGTTGGAAACCAGCCCCCATCACAAAAAGACTATCAAGCGGACCTGTCCTACCTTTTATCTCAAGCATCCCCATTAGAAAAGAGATTTATCATAACGGTGATCCGGAGCATGCTGAACATCTTCCGGGAAAATAAAATAACTATCGTAAAAAAGTAAAAAAATCACGCACCTTTAAACTGCCGGTTAATCCTCTTAGCTGGCAGTTTATTTAAGTGGTATCACAGAAAAAATATAATATCTGTAACTTGAAACACAGGGTGGTGATCATGAACGAACGAGAAGAGAAGCTGGAGAAAGCATCCGAACAGAAGAGCAGGATTAGGGAGAGATACAAGGGCGTCGACAAGGAAGCGCTTGATATAATACCCGCCATTCCTCCGGAGGATTTTTACAGTGAGGCGTCCGTGAAACGTGTCGCAGTGTATGCCCGGGTATCTACTGATGATCCAAGGCAGACCTCATCCTATGAACTGCAGAAGAACCATTATACGGACATGGTAAGCCGTAGGCCTGACTGGGAGCTTGTAAGGATCTATGCGGACGAAGGTATTTCCGGAACGTCTCTGCAGCACAGGGATGCCTTCATCGAAATGATCGAGGACTGCAGGCAGAAAAAGATAGACCTTATCGTTACTAAAAGCGTCTCCCGGTTTGCCAGGAACGTCCTTGACTGCATTGGGTATGTCCGCCAATTAAAAGCTATGCAGCCGCCAATCGGAGTCTTTTTCGAGACAGAAAATATTTATACGTTAAACCCCAACAGTGAGATGAGCCTGTCCTTTATCTCGACGCTGGCTCAGGAAGAGAGCCATACGAAGAGCGAGATAATGAACTCATCGATTGAGATGAGGTTCAGCAGAGGGATATTCCTGGTCCCGGAGCTCCTGGGCTATGATCTTGACGCGGACGGAAATCTTGTGATTAACGAGGGAGAGGCGAGGATTATACGGCTTATTTTCTTTAATTATCTCTACGGTTACTCGATTGAGCAGATTGCGGAAACTCTTACAAAACTTGGATGCCTAACAAAGAAAGGAAATGTGACGTGGGCGGCTGAAAGTGTGAATTACATCCTGAGGAACGAGCGCTACTGCGGGTGCGTGAAAGCAAGAAAAACATTTACACCGAACTACCTGGACCATAAGCCTAAAAAGAACAGGCAGGACAGAAACCAGTACATCATGTGGAACCACCATGACCCGATCATATCAAAGGATGATTTTCTGGCGGTCCAGAGGCTGATGGATAACGCGAAGTACGGGCGGAACAGCATTCTCCCGGAGCTGAGGGTCATTCCGGGGGGATATCTGAAAGGATTTGTGTCAATTAATCCAAGGTGGGCGGGGTTTAAGCCAAATGATTACTATCTTGCATGCCAAAGTGCATATCCTAACATGGGACTTCAGGAGAAAGGGGATAAGGTAGAGGCCGATGCGGGAGATTTCGACCTTAGAGGGTTTGAAATAGCAAGAGCCCAGTTCTTTAACATATCCGGTCAGCTGGCGGTCACCTTTTCTATGGACAAGATTGTTTTCGGGGTCAATTCCGTAAGGGAGTTCAAGCAGACACAGTACATGGAGATGCTCATCAATCCGGCAAAACTCCTGCTGGCTATCCGCCCCGCCAAAAAGGATACGCAGAACGCAATGCGGTGGTCAAAGACTTTGGATGGGAAGATCCTGCCTAGGATGGTTTCGGGGAAGGCATTCATGCCGACGATCTACGACCTGCTCGGATGGCAGAAAGAGTACAAATACAGGCTATTGGGGGAGGTGAAGAAATATGGCGGTGACAGCATCCTCCTGTTTGACCTCAGGGAACCGGAGGTGATGATTCCTGCATCCGCTATTGAAGGCGAGACCGCTTCAACGGACGGCAGGTCGGGACACATTAAAGGATATCCGCCGGACTGGCAGTTTGGATTTGGAAATGATTACTATTCCCATACAAGGGAAAGAAGGATGGATGTACTTAACGGAGAAGAGATTGACTTATGGGCGGAGGGAAAACCGTTCAGAGAACCGGATCTGAAGACTACATCCCAAGAAGTGCTGCGCAGAGAGATAGACTCACTTATGACCGATCTAAAGGAGAGTACAGCTAATGGAACAGATGTCAGATGAGAAAACAATTTCTGGAACAACCTTGAGAGAGATAGAGGTGATCGATGACGACTCGTTCAGTTATAAAGGATATCAGGTCGTCCGGGGAGAATTCTTTGCTCATATGTACGAGCCGTCATTTACATTTAACGGAAACAAGGTGTCCGTAAACACAGCCTGCGTGAAGAAGCTTCCCGATGTGGATTACGTACAGATTCTTGTTAATCCAGAGACAAAGAAACTTGCGGTCAGGCCGTGTTCCGAACAGGAAAAGGATTCCCTGCGATGGAGCTCCGGTAAGAGGATGGCGCCGAAGCAGATCACATGCAGGATCTTCTTTGCAAAGGTGGTGACACTTATGGGATGGAATCCAGATTACCGCTACAAGCTGCTCGGCAAGCTCATAAGATCAAAAGGAGAGTTGCTGTTCGTCTTTGACCTCACGACACCGGAGATATTTGTAAAGACCGTAAAAGAAGGAAATAAGCCGAAGACGTCGAGAACACCAACATATCCTGCGGAATGGCAGACCCAGTTCGGACAGAGCGTGGAAGAGCACCAAAAGAGCCTGCAGGTCAACATCTTTGATGGATATGCCGTGTTCGGTATCGAAGATCAGATAGGGAAAAGGTCTTCACAGAAAAAGGAGAAGGAGATCTCACATGAGCAGTCAGGAATACCTCAGACCAGTAATATGTATTGACCTCAAGAAGAACCGCATCCGTATACACAAGCAGACACTGAAAATGCTGGGAAATCCAGCCTATATCCAGCTCCTTGTCAATCCACAAGACTCAAGGATCGCGATAAGGCCAAGCTCCGCCAGTGACCATCTCGCCCACCATATTAAACAGGTGCCGAAAGGCTTTAAGCATGACAACGAGATATACTCTGCTGATCTTATTAAGGAGCTGAATACGATCAGCTCCGGCTGGGAACGGGACCATATGTACAGGATTTACGGGAAGATGAACCGGAAGGAAAACCTTGTGTATTTTGATATCAAAAACATGGTCGACCTGGAGGTGAACGGTCAGAATGAAGCGCACATTGTTTAAAACGGATCCCGAGCTGATGGTGCTTATTCAGCCAATGGACCGTATCACGTTTCTGAAGCTGCAGGATGACATAATCCATGGCGGACATGGAGTTACCATTTATGTTTGGAACGACATCCTGATCGGTGGAATCGAAGAATATGACATATGCTGCAGCCTGAACCGGCCATTTAATGTGCGAAGGCTAGCGTTTATGGATAAATACGAAGCTGCGTCTTTTATATGCGAAGAACAGCTTAAGAGGAACGACCTCAAGCCGGAGATCAAAAAGTATCTTTTTGGAAAAAGGTATGAATGTGAACTGAAAAAGATAAGCACAACATCCGACAGTAGCGGGGACGCCGTATATAAAAGGCCGGGAAAGAAGGCAATAGCAGCAGATATTGGCATGCCCTTTGCCCTCGTCCCCGGGACGATCCTGAAATATTATGAGTACAAAACGGCAATTGATTGTATTCGTGCTGTGCATCCAGAGATTGCGGGCAGGATTCTTTCGGGTCAGCTGAAGGTGTCACACGCAAATGCCGTGCTGCTTGGGAACCTAACAGGTGAAGAGATGAGACAGATCGCGTCAGCGATCGAGGAGTATGATATCGATCACCTCAGTACAGCAGATATTAGTCGTTCCCTTCAATGGAAACAGCACGGAAAGCATTCCGGTGCCTCAGAACGGATGATATCAGATGAGCCTCTTATAAGGAAAATGCCTGAATATGATCCTGACTCAGAAATATGCAGCCTGGTGCTTACGATACCTTCCTGGATCGGATCTATCTCAAAAGCGGTATCGCAGAGCGATCTGGGGAAGTCTTCGCCTACCGCAATAAACAGGCTTAACAGCAGCCTGTGCGAACTAAAAAATGCCATCGCAATGGCGGAATCAGCAGTAAAGGAGGTACACAGGAATGGATGACCAACGCCAGTTTGTCCCCAATGTGACGTTTGAACTGATCCCAATAAAAAACCTTGTATCAAATCAGGATTACCAACGGCATCTGTCAATGAAGCATGTCCATAAGGCAGTAGAAAATTTTGATGTTTATCAGATTAACCCTGTCAAGGTCAGCAGGAGAGACAACGTTAACTATGTTTTTAACGGACAGCATACAATCGAGATCATAGCGATGGTATCCGGGTCCAGGGATACTCCGGTATGGTGCATGATATACAGCGATCTTGAATACACACATGAGGCAGACATATTCGCAAACCAGATGAAGTATGTGAAGAGGCTCCTTCCATATGAAATATTTGTAGCAAACATTGAAGCGGGCAGTGATAAGCAGCTGATAATCAAAGACCTTGTTGAGTCATATGACCTGATCATCACTGGCACCATGATACCTAACGGTATATGTGCAGTTGCCACATTGGAAACGATATATGATAGATATGGATATGATGTTCTCGACAGAGTCCTTCGCCTGTGCGTAGGAACATGGGAGGGGGCACCTCTGTCCCTGGCGGCAAATATGCTTAATGGAGTCGCGAGGATAATAGCCGTGTACGGGGACAAGCTCAAGGATGACCGATTCAAGGAAAAACTCAGCCGGGTATCCCTTAAGGAATTGGTACGGTCAGCAAAGGAACGCAGGTCAGGATCACTAGGGTTCTCGGAGGCTATCCTTGTGGAGTATAACAGGAAATCCCATACCCCTTTGCCGTTACAGAGTCTCTTTTCCCACAGGACACCAAAAGCAACGGAACCGGAAGAGGTACAGGATGAAAAGCAGGAAGAGCTTTCAGGCAAGAATGAGCAGACAGAAGCTTTTGACATTGGGAGGACGTATGAAGATGAGGATGGACAGATGTCTTTTCCAGGCGAGTACAGGCCCGTAAAGCAAATATGGGAGAGTCCAGATTTTGTGCTGTAACCGGGTTTCAGGAAACAGAACCATACAGAATACAAGTCGTATGTACCAATATATCTTAAATATATCCATTACGTACAGATCAGAGCGATAAGTATCAAACCTACCGGATCTCTATATGCGGGACATGCATGATTCTTACTGAAAATCATGCTGACGATCCCAAAGGCATCAGCAAGTTTATTTGTGCGGAAGACAGACGCTGAACAGATGGTCCCTTAAACAGAAGATCATATAAGGCACAATCGATGTTTGCAGGCAGGACGGAACAGTGCCATAATAAAATATGATCGGTCTCTGAAAGGGGAGCATTATGGCAGACGAAAAAAGACTCCAATATCCCAGGTATGGGCTTGACTGGGATGAGGACGAACTGATAGTGGCATATTATTATTACTGTAAGCTGCCTTTTGGAAAAGCTTCTTCCAAAAGCAAGGAAGTGGCGGAGATAGCAAAAATTCTCGGTCGATCTCCCGGATCCGTGTCAAGGAAGCTCGGGAACTTTGCCGCATTTGATCCAAAGATGAAAGAACGTGGTGTTAGAGGCCTGCCTAATGCTGGTAAAGCAGACATTGCTGTTGCTGAGACTTTTGCTAACGATTGGGAAGGACTCATTCTCAGAGCAAAAAAGATCGAGGCAAGACTCTTGTCCGGAGGGCATCGGGAAACGCCGCTTACGGAGAATACAGAATTCCCTGATGGAGAGACAAAGGAAAGAGAGGTTGCCACAAGAATCAATCAGGATTTCTTTAGAAGTGCAGTCCTTGGCTCTTATAAAAAACGCTGCTGCATGACCGGTTTGGAGGGCGAAGAACTTCTTATAGCCTCTCATATCAAGCCGTGGAGCGTGAGTGATCCGAAGACCGAACGCACGAACCCCGGGAATGGATTGTGCCTCAATGCATTGCATGACAGAGCTTTTGACAGGGGATTGATAACAGTCACGCCCGACTACACCATCCATGTATCCTCTAAGCTAAAAAAACAATCCGACAATGAAGGAGTCAGATGGATCTTACGGTGTGACAAACAACATATAATACTGCCAGAGAGGTTTGTCCCGGTAAAAGACTTCCTGGAATATCATAACGACGTCATATTTGCACCCTAATTGGCCGGACAGGCACTAATGTGCTGATGCTCGGCCGAGTGCTATCAAACGGAAGACAAACTCCACCAGCAATGGAGTAAAAGACAATGGCTGGGATATAGATGCGCTCACATCCCGGTCATTGTCTTTTTATGCGAAAGTCACAAGAATGACCATTTTCGGATTTTCGGTGGCCCAAGTTATTTCAGCCCGCCTCCAGCAGTGGTATTATCACGGAAAAAGGAGGATGGCAGCAATGACAGAAATACAGGATAGCAATCTGCTGCTTAAATTTGCATATGAAGACCTGAGGAGAGTTCAATCTATGATACTTACGGTTACAGATCATCCGGAATACGCCAATGCGTATGAAGCATTGGGGGTCATTAAAAGGGCTCTTTGCTCGATCACAGAAGAAATCCGGGAAGCCATAGACAATATAGACAGAGTACTAAAGGAGGACCAGAAAAATGCAGAAAATCAACATAGATGAATTATTGAAAGGATATGATGACATCTGCGACCTGCTGTCCAGCACGACGGAAAAGACCAACGCTATGGATAAGATCAGTTTTGGAACATTCTGCTGCATGATAACGGAAGAGTTCTGCAAGGCACATTCTCTCGATGTGGTCGGGTTTTCCCAGTGGCTGGCAGACAGTATCAGGATGCTAAACAAGGATTATGGGAGATATTAATGTTTTCTGATCATGATATCGCACTCCTCAAGCAGTCGCCATATTCTATTTATCAGATCAACCATCACGATGTCGCGTTTCACAGTGAATTCACTGGTCACGACTGGATAATCATTTCATACTACGGCTCATCTGACTGCTATATTCTTCATCGGCATTCCCGGAGATACTCCTACCATAGGCAAAAAGGAAAACACAGGTCACTCAAAGACGCCCTGGTGTATATATCAGGACATGAAGAGTGGTTCATAAATCATAAAATGTAAAGACCCGCAATTGAGCGGGTCTTTTTTTTATGTGCTGAAAATCGTTCTCCACACCGTTATAAAAAAACGCCCTAAGCAGGCATGGGAAAGCAGAGGGATGGATAAGTTCCCTCGGAAGGGAGAACGAGGATATGCAGGTGACGAAGATCACATCCCCCGCTGAGCACACGGCGCCTTACGCCAGGGAGTACACACAGGACCAGCTGCAGAGGGAGTTCAATTACATGATGGCGGAGAAGGCTACGAAAAAGATGCTGGACCAGGGGCTTATCACTCCTGGCGAATATGACAGGATCATGGCTGAAAACCGCCGTACTTTCTCCACTTTTCTGGCGCCGCTTCTTTAAACCCGACTTGCTATGTGCGAAAAGCAGAGCGAACATGTCACTGACAAAAAGGGGGCGAGACCATGAAAAAGATAACAAAGATAGAAGCGCCGAAGATTCTGGAGACAGCGAAAAAGCTCCGGGTCGCGGCATACTGCAGGGTCTCTACGGGGATGGAAGACCAGCTGGTGAGTCTTGAAGCACAGAAAGCGCATTATGAGGAACTCATCAACGCGGATCCGGCCTGGGAGTATGCCGGAGTATACTACGACGAAGGTGTCACCGGGACAAAAAAGGAGAAACGGCCCGCACTTCAGCAGATGCTCCGCGACTGTGAGGACGGCAAGATCGACCGCATTGTCACAAAGTCCCTCAGCCGTTTCGCGAGAAACACTACTGACTGCCTGGAACTTGTGAGGACGCTCCTTGATCTCGGGATCCCGGTTTACTTCGAGAAGGAAAACCTGGATACGGGATCAATGGAATCGGAGCTTCTCCTGTCCATCATGAGCAGCCTTGCGGAGAGCGAGTCCGTATCGATCTCCGAGAACAGCAAGTGGAGCGTACGGCGCCGTTTCGAGAACGGCACTTTCAAGCTCGGATACGCGCCATACGGCTACTCGGTGAAGGATGGGGCATTCTTCATAAATGAGGACGAAGCAAAGTGGGTGCGCTACATTTTCGATGAGCTGCTTGCCGGGAAGAGTACGCACAAGATCGCAGCGGCTTTAAATGAGATGCGTGTTCCCGGAAGAAGGGGGACCCACTGGACGCCGACGACCGTGCGCGGGATGCTCCGGAATGAGAAATACATCGGGGACTGCCTGTTTCAGAAGACCTTCACAGATTTCCGCTTTAAGCGGAACGCCAACCATGGTGAGATAGACAGGTTCTACATGAAGGATCATCACGAACCGATCATCAGCAGGGAGGACTTCGAAGCCGCGGACAGGATGCTGCGGCAGCACGCGAAGGAAAAGAACGTTGAACGGGATACGGACAAGTACCTCGGCCGCTACCCTTTTACACAGAAGATCGTCTGCGGAGAGTGCGGTTCCCACTTCAGAAGGCGCATCAACTCGGCGGGGGACCTCAGGTATCCCGCATGGGTATGCAGGGAGCACAGCGAACATAAGGAAAACTGCTCCATGAAATTTGTGCGGGAAACGGATCTTGAGGAGGCGTTCTGCACCATGATGAACAAGCTGGTCTTTTCGAGGGAAGAGGTCCTGCGGAGACTCCTTAATGCAGTCCGTACAGAGATGCACAGGCAGGCACTCCGCCGTATTGATGAAATCGAGGACGCGCTTGACGGGATAAGGGATCGCAGGATGACGCTGACTACCCTTATGGCAAAAGGCTATCTCGATCCCGCTTCTTTTACCCTGGAAGAGAACAGCCTTCTGACTGAGGCAGCCGCGCTAAAGGCCGAAAAGGAACGGCTGGCGCGGGAGGTCAGAAGCGACGTGAAAAAAACGGAGGAACTCAGGGAGATCCTTAAGTATGCTGACAAAGGCATGATGCTTTCGGGATTTGACGCAGACCTCTTCTCGCGGTTCGTGGATCACATCACGGTATGTTCGAGAGAGGAGGCGGTCTTTCATCTGAAGTGCGGATTGAACCTCCGGGAAAGGACAGGGTGAGATGAGACTGGGACACACGCCATACGGATATCGCATTGAGAACGGTGCGGCTGTCATAAATGAAGAGGAGGCGGAAAAGGTGCGGACGGTATTTAGGGCATATATATCCGGGCGGGGGTTCAGGGATTCCGCCGGAGCGGCGGGCCTTGAGATGACCCACACCTCTGTGAAACGGCTCCTCAGGAACCGGCACTACATCGGGGATGACTTTTATCCGGCTATCGTCGGCAGGGAGGAGTTCGATGCCGCGGGAGCAGAGCACAGGAGGCGGCTGGAGACCACTGGAAAAGCGTACGGGACAAGGAAGTCCCGGACAGGTCCCGGCATAAGGACAGCCTTTATCATAAGACCGGCGGTAAGGAAACTGAAGGATCCATATGAACAGGCGGAATACATCTACAGTCTGATAGAAAGCGAGGGATGAGATGGCATCGGTAACATTTATTCCCGCCACAAAGCGCGTCGGGACCAGAAGGGTTAAGGACGAGGTACCGAAGCTGCGGGTGGCGGCATACTGCAGGGTCTCCACCGAGACTGAGGAACAGGCCACGAGCTATGAGATGCAGGTCAGCCATTACACGGAGTATATTAGGAAGAACCCCGCCTGGGAATTCGCCGGCATCTACGCCGACGACGGCATCTCCGGCACGAATACAAAAAAGCGCGAGGAGTTCAACCGTCTCATCGGGGACTGCATGGACGGCAGGATCGACATGGTGGTGACGAAGTCGATCAGCCGATTCGCGAGGAATACGCTGGACTGCCTCAACTATATAAGGAAACTGAAGGAGAAGAACATCGCGGTCTTTTTCGAGAAAGAAGGGATCAATACCCTTGACGCGAAGGGAGAGGTGCTGCTCACCATCATGGCGTCCCTTGCCCAGCAGGAAAGCCAGAGCCTTTCACAGAACGTCCGGCTGGGGCTCCAGTACCGGTACCAGCAGGGTAAGGTCCAGGTGTGCGCCAACCGCTTCCTTGGATATGACAAGGATGAGGACGGGAACCTTGTGATCAATCCGAAAGAGGCTGAGGTGGTGAAACGCATCTACCGGGAGTACCTTGAAGGTCGCAGCTATTATGACATCGGAAAAAGGCTGAGCGCCGACGGGATCAAAACGGCGGCAGGCAGCGACTACTGGCTTGCGAGTACGCTCCGAAAGATCCTGACGAACGAGAAGTACATCGGCGACGCGCTCCTTCAGAAGACCGTCACCACAGATTTCCTGACAAAGAAGCGGGTGGAGAACAGGGGCATCGCCCCGCAGTATTATGTGGAAGGAAACCACGAGCCGATCATCCCGAAAGAGCTGTACATGATGGTCCAGGAAGAGATGTCCCGGCGCTCGAATCTGGTGTCGGCAAACGGGAAACGCCGGTCCTACAGCGGCAAATATGCGCTGACAGGCATTGTTGTATGCGCGCACTGCGGGGACATATTCCAAAGGACTCACTGGAACATAAGGGGACGGAAGATCATCGTGTGGCGGTGCGCCAGCAGGCTTCACAGAAAGAACAACAGCGTTAACTGCCCGGCGAGGACGGTGAAGGAAACGGAGCTGCAGGAGGCAGTGGTAAAGGCGGTCAATGAGGTCTATGCCGGGCAGGACGGATACCTTCCGCAGCTGCGGGCAAATATCGAAAAAGTGCTCCTGGATGACAACAGCGGACATACCGCTGAGATAGACGCGAAGATCGAGACGCTCCGGCAGGAGATGCTGATAAAGGCAAACGCGAGGCAGGACTACGAGGAACTGGGCAAAGAACTCATCCGCCTAAGGGATGAAAAGTACAGGCTCCAGCTGGAGGATGCAGTAAAGAAAAACACAAGGAAGAGGAAGGATGAGTTCGAAAACTACATGAAAGGCTTAAAGGGGAAGGTCGAAGAGTATGATGAATCCCTGGTCCGCAGGCTTATCGAACGCATCACAGTCTTCGACGACCATTTAATGGTCAGTTTCAAATCGGGAATAGAGATCGAGGTCCCGCTGTAAGGCGGGGCTTCACGGGGCGCCTCTTCGGAGGCGCCTTTTTACGTCTGCGAGATAGAACAAAAGGAATATATGATATATAATTATTGAGTTATTAGTTAAGAACCTGGTGAGGTGATGACATGCTTAGAAATAATGTTGAGCAGGATCTCAAAACGAAATACATCGAGGATGGTATCACGCAGACGAAGGTCGCTGAAAAGATAGGCGTCTCTCTGCCTTATGTTAACCGGATAACCCGCGGCAGGGAGCAGATCGTGAATAAGACATTCGTGAAAATCCTCGATGAGCTGGGGTATGATGTCGTCTTAACTTATGAAAGAAAGGCCGATCAGTAACGTCAGTTCATTAATGATATGTGCAGGGTACGACTCATTTGAAACAAAACAGACCGGCAACGGAGGACAGTACGGTGAACAGATTAAAGAGATCATTTCTAAGTCTTGCTTTGGCAGTTTCCCTTATGATGGGTCTGCTCTGCGGTGCTACAGTTTATGCTGAAGAACCGGAACTGACGAGCCAGCAGAAGAATGCTTTAGCCATGCTGAATTACATTACAGTCCTTACGCAGGAGATAAACGCTTCAAAGAACAGCCGGGTTTATATGGAGGAAGCGTATTCCACACTCATCAATAATACATACCCGAATGCTGTAGACAGCAGGACACTGAATCAGATGACCGGCCTGTTGGATACGATGGAAAAATACCGGATGATAAACGTGAAGAGAGACCGGCTCCAGTATATCTATGAACAGAGCCAGGCCCAGGCCATACGCGCGGCCATCCCGAATCCGATGGGCCTCATCAGTGTTATCCATTCCTTCAGTCCGGCAAAGCTGGTCGCTTCGATCGTTTATATGGCTGTCGACTCATACACCAGCTATACGGCATATACAGCAGCCGCGGAGCAGCAGTTCCTGAAAGAAGGGTGGGCTTTGGATGATGAGGAGGCGGAGGTGCTCCATGAAAGCCGTAAGGGGACGTTCAGTTATATGGTGAAGATGGTCAATGACAATAATCTCCCCGGCGATCTGACGTTGACAGAGGATACCGTTTCTGAATTTGTGAAATACAAGAACAGCAATAATCTTGTGAGCAGGATTCAGTTCCTGGAATCCAACAAAAGAACCTATCAGTCATACGGAGGGTATTGGCTGACTCTTGCTGACAGCTATTATAACAACGGCGACTATCAGAAATGCATTGACGCAGTGACCACGTATGAGCAGATGGGAACGCGCATCTTCAGACGCGACTATGAGCTTGCAAAAGTCCTGCCGCTCGCAATTGCCGCGGCCGATGAGATATACGGGACCGCCCGGTATGCCCCGTATGCCGCGGAGCGGGCCCAGGTTATCATAGATAATACAAATCACGATGACTGGGCGCTCAGATACTTTGCGGCACAGACCCTTGTCGATCTGTATGCAAACACCAGAAATAAGATATATCTGCAGAACGCCTATAAGATCGTAACGGATAATGTCAACTACCTTGTTGGGGAGCAGCAGACACTGAACGATAAGTATAAGACAAAGGTACAGGAAGAAAAAGTACCTAAAGGAGTGGACAAAGAAACAAAAAAGCAGATTGAGAATTATAACAAAATGCTGAAAGAAACACGGAAGACTGAACTGCCGCCGGTTTATGAACCGCTGATGCTTAACTGTGACCTTCTGTTTGCTATTGCTGACGAGCTGAAGATCGAAGATGCGGAAAAAAACAGGATCGACAGGATGCTCCATCCGGGCGGCGACCGTCTGTTTCTGACAGAAACGATCGATGACCAGTATTGGTTTAATGCTTCCAATACAGTATCGGACGAAGAGATCAATATCGATTTTGGCGGAACCGTCATGATCCTTCCCGCTTCGTATCTTACAAAAGACACGGGTATCACCATTACAGTTACAGAAGCCGGAAAGACAGCTCCCGTTGTTTTAAGTGACTGGAAAATTGACAGGGTCGAGCGCGGGACGGAAGGAGACGTGTCTTCTTTTGAGGCGGCATATGCGAGCGCGGACGCAAGGAAGTATTCATGGGTACCCGATTCCCGGGTGAAGATAGAGATCCGGCCAAAAGAAGGAACAGATATCATGTACACGGCAGAGTACATTACGGAAGGCACAAAAAATGCCTGGTATGACTATTTTAAGGTCTGGGAAGGACATAAGAACAACTGGTATGACTATGCCAAGGTATGGGAGAACAGCGTGAAGTTTGTCAGGGTGAAGTAAAATGGCAAAACGAATTCTAAGCGTTCTTCTTGTGCTGGTTTTGTGCCTGACAAGCTTTTCAGTGTCATATGCCCATGATCGGGAAGAACATGACGAGGACATCGAATACGTTCTGTTTGGAAACAGGGATTATAAAAAGACTCATCTGACTGATTCAAAGAGGATCCAGGCTATTGAGGATGCGGTGTTTTTATGCGTTGACCAGTACAACGGCAGCGGGGAGAAAGAATTAGACAATCTCCGTAACAACGAGAAGGTGCCGGGTATTATTCAGTCAATTGATGAGATCAACTATACAAGCAATTACTCCCATCGAAGTCTGACGCACAGGGGATGGAACGTCACATACGAAGAGAAGGCTCACTGGCCGTTAAGACAGCAGATCCTTAGAAACACGGTGCGGAAGGAGCTGTTCTCATCACTGGACACGCCTATTTCCTGGTTTCCGTGGCTCTCAGAAAAAATATACGGGAAAAACAATTATGAAAAGCAGCTGGAATGTTTCTGCATCCTTCTTTACTGTGTTCACGTTCTGGGAGACCACATTGAAGCCGGGGAGGAAAAGGATCTGGGGCAGGGAGTGTCAAGAGCTAAAACGCTGCAGGAAAAGACTACCGGGCTGGCCTATATACTTCCTTTAGCACATACGGAAGACAGAGATAATCCCGGACTCATCCCTGATCTGATCAAAAACTGTGAGACCCTTTTTGCATCACAATCGGAAACCTATACTTACAGAAGCTTTATACAGGAATTAGAGGAGCTGAGGGACCGGAGCGAGGGGATCTATGAGTCAAAAGGCGGTGTAAACACAGACGAGAAATTTGAGGACTACAACGCCTGCGCAAAAGAGCTTCTGGATGTTCTTGGAGCTTATGTTCCGGGGCTGCTTAAGAAGGAGAAGTTTTTTTCCAATACATTTCATTAACAAGTTTTCGTGAGGAGGCGCTGCAATGACAAAGTTTGCCGCAATTGTAAGAAGAGTTATGCTGACCCTGTTTATGGTACTGTTTCTGATCGCCTGTGTGACCAAGGCAGAGAGCAATACGTCTCTCGGAGCAGTGCTCTATATGGGCATGCTAATATCCACGGGTATCTATCTTCTTTTTTCCCTTATATCGATCATTGTGCGGCTGATCCGGCGCAAGCGCATGGGAGAGGGAGAGGCGATGATGTCAGCGTATACGGATACGCTCCTGACCCTGGGCAATTCCAATACGATCAGTTATTTCCGAAGGATAGCTTTCTGGGGAACCGTCATGCTGCTGATAAACGTATTTGTTTTACATGTC
>ODAI014356266.1_pt1 | contig 30201 bp, 53 predicted proteins | sample 1539321 | NCBI WGS metagenome assembly ODAI01 (sample SAMN02144231, study PRJEB22623) | gut metagenome | biome: sheep rumen | host: Ovis aries | place: New Zealand
ACAAGATCTTGTGGTGTCATCTTAATAGTTTTTTCTTTTGGTTCATTAAAATCAAATAAAGTACCACAATATTCGCATTGATGATTGTAAGAGTGTTTTGCTGGAGCTCCACAATTTGGACACTTATAAGTTTTCATTATTATTCTCCTTCTTTAATCTTTTAACTTTTACTTCTTCCGTCTTACCATTAAATTGTTGCAATATCTCTTTTATTTCAGTTAATTCTTCAATAGTAAATTTTCTATATTGCATTTCATAATATAATTTTATTAATACTTCATACATTTATTTTTTATCATCTCCCTCAAATCCCTCAAATAATGGCATTTTTCTTATAATAGTCCAACTTTCAGTTTTACCATTAACAGTATCTATTTTTATTCCTTTATATTCAATTCTGTAATCACCTATTAATACAATTCCTTTTTCTTTTGCAAGTTCTAATAATTCTTTCACTCTTTATCACTTTTGCTTTCTAAACTAATTCTTTTAAAATTTCAAATTCATCATCTTCTTTGTCTGAATATCCAAAAAAGTTAATTTGTTTTTTGCTATCATTATCATATTCAATATGATTAAATAATATATTTCTTAATTTGCCTATATATTCCATTAATTGATTTATTTCTTCTTTTGAAATAATTTCTCCATACTTATTTATTTGCCAACCTTTTAAATTTTCATCAAAGATTAGAAATTTATTAATTTTATCTACTATTTCTTTTATATCTATCTTACTCACTCTTTATCAACTCCTGCATTTAATTTATCTATTATTTCATTAATTTTACCTACGATATACAATTCGTTTTCAGTATAAATATGTCTAGGTTCTCCATATAACTTTTCTATCTTCTCATCTTCTTCTATTATTTCTACTTCAACATTTAACATTTCTGGTATATCATAATTAGAACAACTAAACACCCAATCATCTTCATTATCTTTATAATCTTTACGTTCTTGTTTATATTCCCAATAATAAGTTTTATATTTCACTTTTCTAGGTACTTCTTCCCCATTGGCTATTTTATTCAAAAGTTCTATTACTTTCATTCTTTATCAACTCCCAATGTTTCCTTTATTATTTCTTCAATTTTATTAGCATTTTGCCATATATAATGTTTAGGCATTTCATTTTCTTTTGTATCTAATAAACTTTCAGTATCTTCTTTTATTTCTCTTGCTAACTCAATAACTTTATTGTACATATAAATTAATTGTTTTACTTCCTCTATATTCACTCTTTATCAACTCCTAACATTTCTTCTATGTCATCAAATATTTCTTTCATTTGTCCTAGAAATACAGGTGTCATCTCAGGTGCTGAATAACATAAACTTTCATATATACTTTTAAGGTCATTTAAACAATCTTTAAAATAATCATTATAGTTTCTCAATACTTTGTTTTCTTTTTTTATTTTTTTATTATTCTTTTTTAATTTTTCATTGTCTTTTATCAATTCTTCATTTATTATATGCTCGGCATATCTTTTTTTATTTAATTGATTTTCTATAATTTTATATCTCTCATATTCTTCATTTCCTCTTTTGATAACATAATCAATATAACCCCAAAACTTTTTATATTCATATTCATCTAAACAATATATAGTTTTTTCTCTATATCTTTGTAATTCATCATTCATTCTTTATCAACTCCTTTGAGTATGTTTAATACCTTTTTAACTTCTCTCTTTAGCAAGAAATAATCATTATGTTGTTCTATATATTCTATTGCATTGTTTATTACTTCTTCTAATTCATCTTGTTGTTTGACTAAATATTGTGAGTTTTGCCTCAATATTGTATTTTCTTTTTCTAGTCTTTCTATTTCTTTTTTCATATCAACTATACAATCTCCAAATTCTTTTCCAAATTCATTATAATTGTAAGATATTACTTTGCTTATCAATTCCTTATTCACTATTTATCATCTCCAATTAATTCTTTAACATGCTTATCATCATTTAATCGACCATAGTTAGCATAGTCAACTAATTCGTCAATTAATCTTTTTAGATTTTCAGGCGTATTATATCCGTCATAGTCATAACCTAACGCCCATATCATGAAAAAGTATTTATCTTTTATTTCAATAACATTTTCTAAATTTGTTATTTGGTTTTTTAAATCTTCATTTTTATATTGTAATGCACTTAATCTTATTTGCAATAAATCATATTGATGTTTTAACTTATGATTTACTTTTTTAAGTTCTTTAATCGTTTTTGTTTCCTTGGTCATTTTTTAATTTTTCCAATCTAGCTAATTCTTTATCTTCATGAACATCATTGATCCAACCTAATAATGCTACTATAAAAACACCAAATACAAAACCACCTAGAAAGAAACCAAAGCATAATTTTACTATATTCATTGTGATCCTCCTAACTCAATAAATCTTTTATAAATTGTTCTTCATCTAAATTTAATTCTAGTGTTCTAAATCTACCATCTTTACCAACAATAAAAATTTGTGGGTACATTCTCAATAGATCACTCATTCTTGCTGTTGCTTCATAACCAACAAAATATTTACCATGTTGAAAGTCTTTAGCATACCACACTTTTTTAGCATTTCTATTTTCATACATTGTTTTTAATATAAATTGACATTGTGTTAAACCATTTGTTTCCATTTTAATCCTCCTAAACATTAATTTCTTTATAGTTATTTTTGATTTCTTTTATATCACCTTTATAGAAAACCAATATGTTTTGGTGAACTTTAACAACTTTTCTACTTGCGTTAAATTGGCCTTAAGCACGTAAACTTGCACTTGCTAAACTATTTAAAAGTATAATATCGTTATAAAATCCTAAACCTTTTTCTAAAAATGCTTGTTTTGTTATATCAATTAAGTTTCGATAATTTCCTTTTTTATCACGAACATCACCAATAACTACAATAGCAAATCTATTGTTTTTTAATTTGTCACAACATTTATGTAATATTTCTTTATAGCTTTCAACAAACTTATCAAATGACATATTTGATAAATCATTTTCTTTATCACTATAAACTTCTAAATCATAGTATGGTGGACAAGTAAATATTAAATCTGCTTTTTCGTTATCAACATACTTATCAACATTCATGCTATCGTCATTGATCCATTTTAGTTTACTAAAATCACAATCTAGTTCTTTGGCATTTTCTACATTAGCTTGTATTTGTTTTTCACTTAAATCAATACCTATGTATTTATAACCTAAAACATTTGCAACGATACCGCGTACACTACCACCAGCAAATGGATCTAATATATTACCTTCTTGTGGACAAAACCATTTGTAACAGATTTCACAAATAACAGGGTCAAAGATTGATGTGTCACTTGGTAAATTGTTACCTTTTAAAGCACCTTCTTCCGCCCTTTTATCGGCCCAATCTTTCATATTAAATGTTGTGGCGTCACGTCCCAATTCACTTTTAATACCTAGATTTTTCCATTTGTCTTTTCTACTTTGCCAATATCCTTGTCTAGTATCAAAAACACTAAATGGTGGTATGATAAATTTATCGTTTAGACTTTGTTTTTGTTGCTCAATGAACATGTATTTATATTCATCACCATCAAATAAACTTAATTCTTCCACTTTATCACGCCCAATCTAAATAATAATCAATTAATGTTTGCCTATCATCTATTTCATAAGCTTCATCAATTCCTAATTCATATACTAATTCTTGTAATGTTTTTAGTTCTATTTCTTGCAATTCTTTTTCATCTAATTTTTTCATTAAAATCCTCCTATTGATTAAATTCCTCGTATTTAATACTTTCCATTTTCCTTTTTAAAGCATTTATCTTTTCCTCTGTGCTTTTATAAGCGTTTTTAAAGCGTGATAAGGCACATTCTCTATTTGCTAACTTATTTATATCATCTTGACTAATTTGTGTCGCAACGGCTTCAAAATAGCTCATTGCTGGTGCTTTACCATCATTCCATTCTTGTCTAGCTTTAGTTGAATTAATTGCTGTGTCTATTTTTATTTTTGTTTTAAGTTCAATTGTTTCTTTTGTAAGTCTTGCAATTACTTCACCAATGATATATTCAAGATTAGAATAAACTTCGACGTTATGTGAATATTCAAACATAGTGTTTGGATTATCGTTTAATTGCTTGAATACTTCACCATACATGTCTTTTAATTTATTATCGTCAATATCTTTGATTAAGAACGGATTGAACAAATATAATTTCTCGTCCATTATACCAACTCCCATCTATAATCTTTATTTTCATAAATTCCTTTATTCACTTTATGGCTTATATATCCATGGTTATGTTTTATATATAGACTAGCTTTTGACATACTCATAAAAATTATTTCTTCTTTGGTTTCTTTATTAATTATTTTTATATTTTTTTGGCAAGTATATAAATTATTTTTAAATGCTCTTTGTATATTTTCTTTTAAACTAACAAGTTCCAAGTTATCAAGATTGTTATTTAACCTATTTCCATCAACATGATCCACTGTTAATTTGTGATTGTTTATATCTATTCCGTTAAATGTAAATGCTACTAATCGTGCTACTAACATTGTGTGAGGTTTACCATCTTTCCATAAATCTACTCTATATCCAGTAGCATAAGATTTGCCTTTAAAATGCAATATTCTATCTTTCCATTTCCTTTGTCCATGTTTTTCGGTGTAAGTAATTTTGTCTTTTGTTCTAATTCTACCCTTATTACTTACTTGATAACCTTGATAATTTGGTATATCTTTCCATATTTCTTTCATTTTCATCACCATGTTTATTATAACAAACAATGCGACGATATACAACCCATTTTAGAAAGGTAATTCACTACTATCAAGTTCAACTTCATCACCGAAATCTTTAAATGGATCATCAACATCTTGTTTTTGAATGTCGTGTTCCTTGTCACCACTTTGAATTTCGTTTTTATTGCCTACAAATGTAAGATTATCAACAACAACATCAGTTGTATATCTTTTTGTGCCATCAAATGCGTCATAACTTCCTGTTTGGATATGTCCATCAATTCCTATTTCTTTACCTTTAACAAAATATTTTGCAATTGTTTCCGCAACACCACGCCATGCAATACAATTTATGAAATCTGCTTGTCTTTCACCATCATCATTTGTCGTACGTCTATTAACGGCGATTGTAAATGTTGTTTGACTTATTCCACTTGTACTTGTTCTTAACTCAGGATCTCTTGTTAATCTACCTATTAAACAAACTCTATTCATATTTTTCCCTCTCTAACTCTCTATCTACTTTATAATCATAACCTTGCTTTTGACTTTGTGCGTCATACTTAAAAGCTAATTTCATTTGATCCAAACATATTTGAACATCAGTTATTTCTTCTTTAATATTAAACATATTTGGTTTCTCTCTTTGATACTTGCAAAGTTCTTTAGTTAATTCGCTCATTTCCTCAATCCAAACAACGATTTGTTTGTCTATTCCGTTGTGATTTATTATTTCGCATAATTTATCTTGCATTACTTCACTTCTTTCTTTGGTGTAATTCTCAATATATCATTTGAACCTTTTTCAATTAGGACATTGTGTTCTTCTTCTTTTAAACATTGTGTATAAATATCAGGATATTTTTCTTTTAATATTTCTTCTTGAAATACCATTTGCTTTTGTTTTTCCCAAATAGGTCTTTTGCCAATTGAGCAAGTAATGGACGTGCCATTCGGCGTTGTCCATTTAACTTGGTCTAAGTTATTCTTGTGACCTATTTCTAACATTTTGTCTTTAAGCTGTTTTTTTAACTCATCATATTCTTTAACAATCTTATTGGCTTCTATGATTTGATTTTCTAATTCATCAACTTTAATAATTAGTGCTTGTGTAGTAAAATCTAATTCCATTATTTACCTTCTTTCAATTTATTTATTTCGTCTATTATTTCATTGATTTTTTTAATAAATAAATTTTCTATTGGAGAATATATACAAACATTATGAGGCTTATCTCCGTCCTCGTATGCAAAATCTTCATCATCAGGAGTTGTATAAGTTAGAATTTTTTTTATCTTCTTATCTTCTTCTATTATTTCTACTTCATCATTTAATTCTTCGGTTTCTAATTCCTCAACTAAATATTTATAACTATTTTCTTCTTCATAATCTTTCATAGAATTGCACCACTTATAATATTTGTCATCTACTTTTATGTTTTTTGGTACTTCTTCTCCATTTGCTATTTTGTTAAGTAAATCTATTACACGAATTTTATTCATTATTCAAGACCTTCTTCCTTTAATTGTTCACTAGCTTCTTCTAGTATGCTTTTTGCTTTTTTAATTTTAGTTTTCATAACAACAATTGCTTCTTTTTTTTGTTGTAATGTTAGTTTATCAGCACTTTCAACACCATAATGTCCTAACATTTCTTTTTCATCTTGGCCACTCATTCTTAATGCTTGTTGATATTCATAGTCAATCATGTTTTCTAATTCTTCTTGTGTTTGTTCTTTTGTTACTACTTTTGGTTTTTGTTTTGTTAATACTTTTTCAGGGCTAGGATCTTTATCAGGATCATCACCTGTACTTATTTTATAGGCTTTCATCAAAGCATATTTATCAGCATAGGTCATTGCCTTGCCAGTTGCCTTATCCCCTGTATCAATTCCGTCACCATAAGTTGTAATATCTATGTATTCATCAGGTTCGTCAATGTTTATAAATCTATAAATTGTTTGCAACCTTAAGTAAAATTGATTACTCTCACCATAATCATTTTTTTTGACAAGTGTATCATTCTCTATTATTTGTCTACTAAATGGATAAGAATAAACTCGATATTTCTTTTCAATAGGTTTTACTTTGTCAAGAATATCTCTTTCACTAACAGCTTGGTAGGAGCTGTTTTTAGTTACCTGTACTTTTAAGTTCTTTTCAACAACCCCTACTTCGTCAGTTATTAACATCATCTTTTCATAAATGTTCATTCCTTTTATCTTTTGTAATTCTTTTTCTTCTTTGCTTACTATTAATTCTGCCATAAATCCTCCTAATGAAAATCACTTTCTCTAACGCCATATTCTAAATATGGGTCTATTTTCTTTTGTTCATATTGTTCTTGTACTTTTTGTTCAAACTCAAAGTGTTTTTTTTCTAATGCACTATATCTTGTTTCTAAATCATCAATAATAGTTAATAATTTATCTGCTTCAATATAATTATCGTTGTCAATTCCATAATCAACACATGTGATTTTGCTTACTCTATCAATTAGCCTTTTATCAATTTCGCTTAATTCATATTTCATTGCTTTTTACCTTTTTTTAATTGTCTGTTAATATATTCTTTTCTTTTGTCCAATGGTTTAAAGTCTTTTGTTATACCACGTTTTGTACCTTCACGTGACAATAATGCTTTTCTATATTCAGTATAAATATAAACTCTATTTTTTCCACCAAACCCATGATTGTAAACTACTTCTATACTTTGTAAGCAAGTTCTTAAATCATTCCATGGCACCATCATACTTACATTTTTTGATATTTGACTATACAATCTTTCTTCATCTATTCCATCGATGGCTAAACAATATACAATTGCTTGTACAAAGTTTGTGATCTTACCTGGCATGTATTTAAAATATGGTATAAATCTATTAACATAATTTAATTTTAAAATTGCTTGTTCATATTCATGACTACTTATTTCTAAATCACCACGTTTTAAAATTGCTGTTTGTATCATACTTAGTCCTTTGACAGCACAACCTATTGCCCCTAATTTGTACAATGGATATAATTCGATTAAGTCTAACAATCTTTTGTAATTATCATTTCCTCTTTCTGCATAAGATTTAACATAATCTATTATTTGCCATTTTTCTTGATTAATATTCATCAATAAACATTCATCAATTCCTAATCCTGGTTGTACAATATATTCGATTGGTTTACCAAGTTCTTTTAATGCTTCTAATCTTCCTTGTCCATCAATTACTTCAAATTTTTCATTTACAATAATTGGATTTCTAATATAACCAATTTGTTCAATACTCTTTTTGATAAGTTTAACTCTTTTTGGGTTAACTTCTCTATTTCCTTCTAACCTTTTAAATAAATTATAATTATTTGTTCTTTCAATAATTGTTTCATTTCTTTTCATTTTCATTTACCTCTTTCATTTTTTGTTTCATTTTATAATTAAATTCATCTTGTTTGTTTTTAAACACATATATACCACAATATCGGCATATCTTTTTATTGATGTGTTCAAACGCATAAAAGTTTATTAAGTGTCGACAATTAGGACACTCTATTTTCATTTTACGTTTTTCATTAGCTAAAACACTATCTTCTTGCATGGTTAGTTTTTGTTTACCATATCTAGTTACGTTTTTTCTTTCTTTTTCTTGTTTGTTTTTCAACCCAGCAGTTACATTCTTTCCAGGTTTTATTTCTATAAACTTCATCTAATATACTACCGTGCCTTTCAAAAACTATCCATTGCTTTAAGATAGGGTCTTTTTCGTATTCATATTTACCCTTTTTATATTTCATTTGATTTCCTCTTTCTCATTTATCCAATCATAATCCATTATTTCTTTTCTTTTTGTATTTTCTTTTTTATTATTATAATTTTGATTATTAGTATTTAATTCTTTAGTATATATTAATTGTACTTGATTTTCCGTATCGGTTTTTCCGTATCGGTTTTTCGCGTACGGTTCTTCGAATACATCATAATAACTATTAAACCTACCAGTTGTATCTCTATATTGAACTATCTTTAAGTAATTAAATCTTTCAAGTTCTTTTAAAGCACTTGTTACTGATGATACTTGATCTTTAGATAAACCTACTAATCCGTTTATCGAATAGTCCCACTCATCAGGCAAAGATAACATTAAACTTAATAATCCTTTTGCCTTCAATGACATTTCTTTTTCTTTAAAATGTGTGTTTTTCATAATGGTATAATTGGTGTCTTTATTTACTCTAAATATTGCCATTGTTTCTCCTTTTGCAATTACTTTAGATAAATGTTATACTATGAGTAGTTAATTTTTAATTAACTGGCATTATCTCGTTGCACGACTTCAATATTTTGTTGGGTCGTGTTTTTTTGTGCATTGATATCGCCCATTCTATTGTTAACTAAAACAACACCTATAATAATAATTACATAAAGTAATACTATTCCTAAAAAATCTTTAACCCCCTGTTTTAGCTTTAATTGTTTCATTTGTTATTTCCCTTCTTATTTCTTTTTCTTATATAGTTTGTATTTAAAGAACATATCTCTAAAATCTTCACCGAGCAGTTCTTCAAATTTGTCTAGCATTTCCAAAGTCATTGTCCATGGTTTACTTTCATACTTCAAATATGTTGGTCTTGTGATACCTAATTTTTTAGCAATATCTTCTGCTTTAACATATCCTCTAGCTTTACGAAAACCAGCTATCAATTGCTTTGGATCATATTCAATCTCGCTCATTTTGTTCCTCCTTACATTTTAAGTATAACACAAAAACAATCTTTTGCAACAAAAACTTTTTACATTTTACACATTTATTTTTATTTATGATATAATTACCTTGGTGGTAAGTATGTCAAATTGCATTAATCTAAAACAAAAATTAGATAGAACTTTGTATTGTAAGAAATTGAATAAAATAATATCAATTAATCAATGTGCCGATTGCTTACATAAACAATTTAAAGAAATCAAAACATCTAATTCTTTAAAAAAGATAACTTTAAGACGGAATAAGGCACAAAAAGAAAGATTTAGTATAATTAATCACCCATTAGACAAATGTGCCGAATGTGGTTCTAAAAATGGTGTACAATTAAATGAAGTGTATGAGGGTGCTAAACGTGGCGTGTCAATGAAATACGGATTTGTTGTTCCTTTGTGTGATAAACACCATAAACAATTTCACAAAGATAGAACTTTTGCTATTCCATACAAACAAATTTATCAGCGTGAATTTGAAAAGACACATACACGTGAAGAATTTTTAAATTTAATTCATCATAATTATTTATAATGTGATATAATGTCTTTAGTAGGTTACCCCTAACCTATGTATTGTTTCATTTGATTTTTAGACCTCGTGTCAAAAAAAGACTAACGATTGTTAGTCTTTTTACATTTCACAAGTATATATTTTAGCTTGTTCTAAATAGAAACCATCATATTCTTTGTTTAAATCTAACTTGTCTTGAAATGCCTCAATCCAAGTTGATCTTATTGGCATTTCAAGTATACTATCTTGTAAAACAATTTTAGCTTGGTAATATGTCATATTAATCCCTACTTTCATTTAATTACATATATACATCTATAACGTCGACTGGATCAACGTCTTTATATTTTAGTCCTTGTTCATCTAACATCTTTTTCACTTGCTCAATTGTCCAAGTTGTCCATCTACCTTCTTCGTATGAATTTTCTGGTTTACCAATGGCACCGCCACAACTTCCGTCCCATATTTCATAACCACCAAATTCTTTGTGTCGGTTTTCGTAATCCCTTGTTAATCTTTCAATGTACTTTTGCGAATGTTCATGACCACTTCTTTGTCTACAACTTTCGTTTGATAAGTAGATCCAACTTTCTAGTGGTACCCTTATTGCATTTCTTTTCATAATTTTCAACTCCATTTCATTAATGAATAGGTCCTTTTGTTCCCTTTCATTATAATCATTATAGCACACTTTTATATATTTGTCAAGTTTATTTTACCAAAAGTTAAATTATTTTAACTTTTATCGCATAATAAAAGCACTATTTCTAGTGCCTTTTCTATTTTAGATATTTCTTAGAACAATAATATTTGTTTATCTTATCTACTATTGCAAAACTTTCATCTTTACCATAATAAGCTGTTTCCTCATTTTTCTTTAAAGCATATATTCTAGTATTAATATAATAATTCTTTTTATTATGTACCCATAAATCAGTAGTGGCTTTCTTTGAATAGTATTTTACTTTTAGCTTGGTTTTTAAATTCTTAATGTGTTGTCCGCTAAATACACATAAGTACAAACATGGATCTAACCATTTATCTTTAGAAGTATAAGTTATCTTAGTACCTTTACAAAGTCCAAAATGTAAGTGCATGGCAGAACATACACCACTAGAACCCATGGTACCAATTTTTTCACCACGCTTAACTTTTTGTCCTAGTTTTACATTCCAAGTATCCAAATGCCCATATTCGCTTACATATCCATTATGTTTTATATGTATCGTAAGTCCACCAGACTTTTTTTGGTTTTCTCTATAAATTACTTCACCATCTGCGACTGCATAGATAGGTTGATATTTATGTTCTTTAGAATACCAACCTAAATCTATACCTTTATGATAGTTTTTACTATTTTTGTTTAGATTAAAACCTCTTACAATTGCTATATAATTAACAGGAAACATCATTGCTCCTCACCATCTTTCTTTTTTGCAAAGTAGAAAGTAAATATCATAGTTGCTATTGTCATAAATTGCTCACTTGTAATTTTATTTGATATAAAACCATAAATAATTCCAATTGTAATTATTAAAGTTACTATTGATTTTAAATCAATTAATTTAGATATTTTTTCTTTCATATAAATCACTCCTTTTAATTAACTAACGTCTTTTTTATATAGAACTCTTATATAAGCAGTTACATTACTTACACTAGAACTAACATAATTTCTAAATACAAATATTGTACTACTTGAATAATTTCGCCATGATGTTACACCAACTGCTTGGTTACTTGTTCCTATTCCTATAATTCCAATTGGAGTATAACCTGTTTTTGATGTATCTACTGTTATTTGTAAATAAGAATATCCGCTGATTGAAGAAATTGTAGTTGTTATATCATCAATAATTATTAAATCGCTTACATTAGTTCCATCAAGTTTCAAACCATTGTGAAAGTCTGCACCTAAATAGTCATGAAAACCTGGTTCACTTGCTTTTCTTCCCCACGTTACACCTTCACCATCATCACCATGGTACAAAGACCTTAATTTTTTTGATGGTGCAATATTTATACTTTGAATAACTGATGTTGTTCTATCTTCTAGTTTAACATATATAGTATAAGTTTGTGATGTGTCAAAGTTTCCGTTGCCTATTATTGCTGATAAACTATCTTCCCAATTTGTAATCGTTATAGACGTCCATGTTGAATTATCTAACGAATAAGATAATGCTTTTGTATTTCTATCGTTTGTTCCATCATTAACTGGATATACTTTATAATTTATATTTAATTTGCCATATTCCCCATCTTCTGTTAATGTACCATCTTGTAAACATCTTTGTATTGTTAATGATGTTAAACTTGGTGTATTGTAATCTATTACCTCAAAACTTTGATTTTTCCAACGACTACTTCTTGACCTACTATCTCTTACATAACAACTTATATTATTTGTTCCCGATACTGACAAATTATTAAAGTTAGATGTGTTTGTTGTTGTTCCATTCATTGATAATACAAAGTTAGTTCTTGTATCACCTGTCATTGTACCAACATAATATGATGATATTGTTGAACCCTGTACACCTTGTGCGTTATTAAACGTGACTATTGGCTTTGATAAACCTTTGACAAACAAATTTTCAAATCCACTTACGTTACAATATGCACTAACACTAATACTTTCTAATGTTGGGATAAGTTCGCCATCAAGTGCTAAATAACCATATATTGTTGAACCACTACCATTACTATTAGTTGCTCTAACTTGTAAATTTGGATAAGCCGTGTCTTTAAAATATGTTAAAATTTCGGTTGTTTGTGCTGATGTGATTGCATGAGAATAAGTGCCATCACCACTTTTACTAGTAAAATTTTTCCATGTTCCAACATAATATTGAAAATATGTTGTTTGTGAATTGGTATTGCTAAATGAAAAATTTAATGTTGCACCACTATTTGATATTGTTAGCCTATGGCTTGTATCATACGCATTATTTAATGTTAGTGTGGGTACTCTAACTCCAGCATTTATTGATGTCGTAAAATTTGAACCACTAATATTTGAATTAGCTGAACTAAATGTTATTTGTACGCTTTGTGTACCAGTTGTATTATAAGAAATATTTTGCTCAAGTATAGTTGTGTATTCACTATTGTCTTTAAAATAAATTCCATTTTTACTAAAACTTCTTGTATCACTACCAACTATTACATAGACAGTACAATTACCTTGGTCATTTGTATCACCATAATTATCAGTTCTACAACTTTCAATTTTACTTATTGTAATATTACCACTACCACTTGTGTAAGTTATTCTTAAACGCATTGCCGTTGGTTTATTACTATTATTAATTGTTAATTCTGCCATAAACTAATCCTCCCAATATGTATTAAGTAAACCATTTTCATCTTGTGTGGTTACCCAATTACCTATTTTCTCTTTAGTTAATATTGTACTTTCATTAATGTATAGTTGGTTGTTAGATATAAATGCTGTTTCTTGTCCATTTGTTAAGAATTGTATTCTATTTGGCAATATTCTTAATGTTGTTTGGTTTGTTGTATCACCAAGTTCAACAAAAGCCTGGTTGTAATATGGGCTTTGTGGATCAGTTATAACGCCACGTCTTACATAAGATTTAATTTCGTTTAATGTTTGGTCATTGCTATCAACAGAGTTTTCTAAATCTTCTATTGTTGGTTTTAATGCTGTATTAAACCAGTCAGTTATTGCTTCGCTTGTTTGTTCACTTATTGAACTTCTTACAACATTTATTTCATTGCCTAAATTATCTAATTCAACATTAGTAGATTGTACTTGACTACTTATGTTATCTATTTCAACTTGAATACGTGAGAAGTTTTCTTCTTCATCACTAACTAATGCGTCAATTCTTTGTGCTTGTTTATCAACCATTAAATAAGTTTGTCTTGCTTGTTTGTCGGTTGTACTAGCTTTTTTATATTCGGTTACTTCTTCTTTTGGTTTTTCGGTATATATGATTTCGTTTAAACCATCATGTATGCCAACTTCATCATTTAACATTACACAATAATAACTTTTATCACCTATTATTACTTTATACCTATCTAATAAGTCTAAATATGTTATACCAATACTTTCAAAATCATTTATGTAATATTCAACTTGTTTTAAGTATTCTAGTAAGTCTGGTAAGTATTGGTCACGATTATTGTCGTTCATTATTTGGTTGTCTTTTATCTTAACTTCACATAAACCATTTTCGTCAATGCTCTCTTGATCCTTTAAGTAAATATTATCACTTTCGGCACTTCTTGATAATACTACTGAATTTATTGGTCCATACTTTTCACCAAAGTCGGCACGTGTGTTTTTAATGTAATCTTCATTAAATGTTTCTAGTTGCTTAATATAATCAATACTAATTGGTGTTGTACTATCTATGTAAGTAACACCCTCAAACGTCCTTGCTTTTTCAATAGCTTTTAATTGACTATATAACTCTGGGTAATTATTATTTGTTATTTCAGTTATTGTTGGTGTATTTAGTACATAATATACTATTAAGTTATTACTTGCTAACCATGTTTTGAAATTTGCTAAAGTATAACTTGCCACATCATCTATGTAGAAAAAAGCATAATTATTTTGAACATCTATTCCTATTCCTTGTTTCCTAGAATAAGTATTTGCTACTGTTACACTTGTAAGGGTATTACAAAAGGTAGGTACTACTGAACTAATACTAGTTGCTGGCAACGGATTGTCTAATATTACTCTCCATCTATTATAACCAGTTGTGTTAGTACCAGCGTTAGCCCAAGAATTTTCACTACCATTTAAAACAACTTTACCAATCGTCTTGTATAGATACCATTTGTCTTTAAATCCGTAAGGTTCATACTCGGTTGCTTGTGTTTCTAACTCTATTTGAATACTATCTCGTAATTGTTGGTCAGTTATAAGCGTTTCAACATTTCTATAATAATTAACCACTAAATATTTTGCATTTGAACTTGTTGTTATTGTTATTGATGAAGCATTGTCATTTCTAATTGCATTAGGTAAAGTTGTATCAACATCAGCACTACCAGAGGGTATTGTTTCACTACTTGCAACAGCAAATCTATTTGTATCTCCGTCATTTCTTTTTTGGACAGTATAAGTTGTATTTGGTTCACAAGGTATAACTACTGCATAGTTAGCTCCTCCACCCCTAAAATAACTATTAGTACCAACATTTATTGTGCCATTTATTCTTGTTAAGTTATCTTTATCAAATAAATTCTTACCAGTACCACGTCTAATAAAATCTTTGTAGGTGTTTATCTTACCTAAGAATATTGGTTCAAAGTAAGAACTATATGAAGTTGCTACATTTCCTTTTTCAAGTTGTGACTTTATTTCAAAATTGTTTATTGTAGTCCCGTTTGAAACCATTATACTTGCAAACACTTCAAAATCTTGATTTATTGTTCTTGTTCCACTTGTGGTATTTGAATTTAAAATTAAACCACTAACACCACTAATTATATTTCCGTCATTATCTCTAAAACCAAAAGCAACTGTAACACCACTAGGAATATTTGAAGAAAAAGTATAAGTTCCTTGTTTTAATGGTAATCTTTGTCCATTTGTATTTGGATAATAAAAGAAATAAGCATTTGCAGTGGCAGTACCATTTGCAGTAATAGTTCCATTTTCATTATCTGTAAATGTTATTCCTCCAGTTGTTTTAGTTGTGTCTTTATAGGGGTACTTTAATAAATTCTTGCCTAAATTTATCTCGTGTTCTTTGCCTTTGTAGGGTTCATAGGTTAAATCTTCATCATTTATTGTTACCATCATATTTGTAAAATCAATATAATCGTTTGTGTTTAATGTACCACCAGTTGAGGCGTTAGCATATAATGCTAAACATAAATATGTCTGCTCTCCTTGTAAAGTTGGTACAACAAAATCAACTATTGAACCACTTGTATTAGATTGTTTTTTTACTGCCCTATTGCTACCATTTGCATTACACAAGCCAATATAATAACTACCTTTATTAGAACTGCTTACTATAAAATCAGTTTTAAATCTAATTGTTTTTCCTATATACGGCGTTAAATCAAATAAAGAATAAACTGCAAAACAAGAGTTTGTTAAAGTTGTTGTGCCTGTATATGTAATTCTTTTTCCAGTTGATAAATTTGTTTCGTTTAATACACTACTATTGCCTTGTGTTGTTTTGGTTACATTGTTATCAAAAAAATTCTTCCCACGTATATCTACTTCTTGTCTGCCAGTAGTAATTTCTATATCTTGGGGATAGTTTGGGTTAGGTGAAGCACCATTTGTGTATGGTTCGTATGAGGTAGGTGTACTACTTATTTCTAGCTGAGGGTTTAATATAAAATTATTTAAAGTACCTACATCATATCTTATGTTTAAATCTGGTTGTATATAATAATTTTCGGTAGATGTTTGTGTTTTACTTTTAACTGTATCTGCTAGAGTTAGATTTAATCTACCACCAAAACCTCCAACACTCATACCAATACCAACTTTTTTTGTATTGACAGATAATGTATAAGTGTTTGGTGTCAAAGTTTTTCCATTCCCCAATCTAAAAGAAACATATCCACTCGAATAATCTGGAGTACCATTTATAACAATATCTCCATTATTATTTCTACTAATTGTCAACCCATGGTTGCTTAAAGGTAATAAAGAAGTGTCTAACAAGTTTTTTCCTGTTGTTGTTTCTTGTGTTATTTCACCATCAAATTCGTCTATTCCTAATGGTGCGTCATCACTTTCTAAATCGAATGATGTACCACTTAATTGTTCACTTTCGGCTACTGCTTGGTTTATATATCTTACTTCTAATTCATCATCTTTATTAATACATATTGTACTTGCTGTTACTTGTGCAAGTTCGGTTAATATATCACGATACGTATAACCTAAATCTTTATATAAGTCTTGTGTTATTTCTTTATCATAATTAGCAAACGTATCATTTATATTAGCAAATGTTAAACCAATTTTAGTACATATTGCATTTATATAATCACGTATTGTAATTGGGTATGTTATATCTAATTCTTCATAATCTTTCATAGCATATAACATTTTGTCATAAGCTATTATTTTATAGTTATTTGTATCTTCTTGTTTTTCGCTTTTATTTACAACATAATTACCATAATCAATATATTCATAAGTTTCAGTATTATAACGCATACCAAATTGAACATTGATTTCAGTATTTAAAGGTATATCAACATCACTAACAATATCAACTTGTTTCATTACTGATTTTAATATATTACCTTCATAGTGTGGTGTGACAGAACCTAGTTCATCTCCACTAAGTTCCGTTTCTACACTATCTATTGTATAAGTTACTTTAGCGTTTATTTCTTTACCTAAAGTAGTTAAATTATCTTTAAATGTTTGAGTGTGTGCCTTCATTTAATCACTCCTTTGTTCTTGCTATAAATGATATTTCAAAAGGTTCGTTTTCATCTACATTATCTAATGTATTTTGATTTTCATATTCATAATCACCACTATAAGTTGAAATTGTCTTAGTAGATCCTGTTTTTGGACTTACGTAAGTAATTGTTTGTTGTGCTTTTTCTAAGTATGGTGATACATATTGAAGCTGTGCTTTTGTAAGTGGTCCAAATGATAATGTAAACTTAGGGAAATTACCAACTAATGTGCCAGTATATTTACCACTTAAGTTGTTACGTCCTGTATCACTTGACCATATTTTATGTCGTCCAAATTTCACTTTAGTTAAATATGGTGCAAAATTAACACCATCTATTTTAAAACTATTCTTATTTATTAACATTTAATCACCACCTAAATATTATTAGCAAATTCATTTTCGTTCATTATTTGTTTAACTTCACGACTTAATGTTCTACCATTTATTTGATTAATATTAGTTGTATTAATTATCATGTGACGTGCTATTGCACTTCCTAATCTATCCATGGTTGTATCATCTAATGGCAATACAGCCTCTGATCCTGCCTCACCACCAATGATATTATTGCCTAACGCTACGCCACGACCAGGAACATTAATAATACCACCTTGTCTTAATCCTAATTTTTTCTTTAAATTTTCAGTGTTAATTTTAAAGCCAAAGTTTTTATTTAAATTATTAAATAAACTACTAAACTTTTCGACAAGGCCTCCTAAACTAACTTTTGATATTGTATTTGACAAATTAGTACCAATGTTTTTAATCATAGTGCCTAATGAATTATTGGCCTTGCTTACATCTGCTTGAACGGAAATTTTAAAATCTTTATTAATAATTTTTAAGTTATTAACATCTTTCATTTTATCAAAAACACTAGTTGTTTTTTTGTACCAACTATCAGTTTCACCTGTTGCATTTTTAATATTACTACTTATAGCTTGACCAACTTGACCAACAATAGTTTTGTTTTGACCCATTTTAACACCAAATCTATCAACACCATCAACACCAATGTCCATATATTTGTTATTTTGTTGAACTTTTACACCCATTTCACCCAAAACATCTTTGTATTGAACCGATTTATCATATAAATCTTGTGTATCTACGCCAATGCCGTCATATTCTAACCTAACTCTTTCTAATTCGTCTTTTTGCTTTGATAATTCTTCAACTAATAATTGTTCTTCTTCTTTGTTTAATTTTCCTTGTCGCCAAAGTCCTATTTTTGTATCTAATATTTTGTTTTGTTGTGACAATGAATTTTTAACAATTTTATAATCTTCTTTTCTATCACCAACAATTGTATTTCCTATACTACTAACAGTTTTTAATATTTTTTTATAAGCACCTTGTTTTTGATTTAATCTATCTTGTATTTCTTCGTTAGTATGGTTACCTTTAAGCCAATCATCTAATTCGTCATTTCCATGTTCCCATATTTTGGCCACTTTTTTATAAGTTTCGTCCATATCTTTTTTAATTTTATGAATAGAAGCACCAATAACAATTAGACTTCCTACTATCAACCCTAATTGTGTCCCTGTTAAACCTAAATTGTTTGCAACATTTCCATTACTAAACAATCCAAAGAAATCTTTTAAAGGTGCTAACCAACTAACAACTTTACTAAATGTTAGTAATAAAAGTAAATTTTTTACAACATCTAATATTTCGTCTTTGTGATCTGCTATCCATTCAACCCAACCTGGGATTTTAACATCACCTAAGTTTGGTAAGTTTGGTGTACCAACACCGCTAACGCCACCAACACCTCCACCACCTGAGCTTGTTGTGTTCTCTGACAATTTATTTGCTTCATCAAAAACCATTAAATCTTTTTTAATTTGTTTAGTCGCTTTTGCTGTTCCTTTAGCACTTTTATTAGCTTTTTCCATGCTTACCGCATAATCTTTAGCACTTGTGCCTTTAAATAAATCTTTACCAGTCCATTTGCTTAATATATAGCCTATATAAACAACGGCTTTATATAATGCTCCAACTAAGCCATTAACAGCACCTGTGGTTTTATCTATGGCTGGTTGTAACAAGTTTTCAAATATCTTACTTGCAACAAAACCTATATAAGATAAGTTTGTTTTTAATTGTTCCGTTTTTCCGTTTGCTTTGTCTAGTGCTTTACCAAGTATAAATGCACCTAAACCAACCGCACCCATTAAACCACCAACGGCAACAACATTAAATAACGCACTACCTAAATTAGTTGCTTTTTTTACTACACCACCAAGTGCGTTGCCTAGGTTTTTACTAGCTTTTGTACTATTGCTTAATATTTTTGTAATTTCTTTGTCAGTAGTAATTGCTTCTGCTTTTAATTTTTTAGCACCTTCTTTAAAACCTTTATCAACTAAGGCTGTGCCAATTTTAATTATACCTTGCATAATATGACCACCCCATTTCTATTTTTTAAAAAACTCTTCATAAAACTTTTTAGCACTTTCTTTTTGCTTATTTGTTGCAACTTTTTTATTGCTTTTAATTGCAACAGCTTTTTGCATTTCTTGAATTCTTTTCTTTTCATTTAAATTTTTTATTTTACTAGTATCCATATTTCTTATTTGGCGTATCCTACTTAATATGCAACATGCACCAAATTCACTATATGATAAATTATTTAAATCGTTATAAAATTCATACCAATGCAAATAGCTCATTTTATATGGATCATAATTATAATCGTATTTAAAACTACTTTGTATATATTTTTGGTCTTCTATAAAATCAATATCTGGTTTTTTATTGTCTTTTTTATTTTCATCTATTTCAGCACCACATTTTAGGTATTTTATAGCTATTTTAAGCAATTGTTCATAGTCCTCTGGTAAACTTAACCCTTCTTCACCAAAAAGCGTATATATTATAGCTAATGCACGTTCAAAATCGCCTATACTACCATCTTCCGCTATTTCGTTACATCTTAACGCATACCTAAAGTCAGTATTAATTTTATAGCGTTTGCCATTTACCTCCGCATACTCTGGATACATTATTTCAACACATTTTCGTTTTTATTTAACCCATACTTAGATACTATACGTTTTACTAAATCATCTGCGTCTTGATTTATGTAAGGTAATATTTGTGTTTCTATTATTTCATCAATTTCATCAAAAGTTTCCCAACTCATTTTTCTGCCAGCCAACAATTTTTTAACGCCATTTTCACCTAAAAACATGTTATAAGCTTCTTCTTGTTTTTTATAAAATTCGTTAAGTGCTTTTATTTTATCTTCTTCATTTTTGCTTAATAATTTTTTGCCTTTAACATCTTGTCTTTTATCAATTATCAATTCTTGGTTTCTTAACCATTGGTAATTTTTTTTAATACGTTCTTCTATTTCCTGGTATCTTATTGGCAACTCAATATCGTCAATTTGAAATTCCAAATAATCACCTGTTGGCTCGTTATTTTGGTCAACTATCTTTAATCTTCTTACTCTATCATTTTTTATTTGAATAATATCTTCTGTCATATTAATTCACTCTCTTTCTAAATAAAAAGGGTAGGGTTTACACCCCACCCTTTAAGGTTTCTATAAACTAGTTGTTGGTGTAAAAGTTGGAGTACCACCACTAATAGTTGAAGTACCTTCTTTTGGATCACCATCAAAATATAAATTCCAATTTATTTGATTACCACTATATTCTTCAATAGTTATAGTGGCGTCACTCATCTTACTAGCATACTTGCCAGTTTGTGTTTCGTTCCATGTATCAATTTCTAAAACGTGAGTTTTGTAACCAATCTTATCACGTCCTTGTTCAACAAATGTAAAACAAGGATCACCTTTATAAGAACTTTGTGTTACACCCATTTGTTTATCGTTAGAATTGTGCTTTGTTCTTGCACTTAAATCTATAATCCATTTAATTCTATCAACCTCTGGGTTATAAGATATATTTGCGTTATCATCTTCAACACCTACACCGACAACAGCCCATGTAGGGGCGTTTGCACTTGGTGTTGTGTCAATAAATCTAACGAATTGTTTTGATACAATTTCTTCAATATCATCTGGTGTATAGTTAATATCTTTAGAGTTCATGTTCTTCCTCCTTTTTTTCCAATTCTCTTTGTACTAATACTAATTCTTTATGTGAAAGAGGTTCAATAAATCCTAGAGCAAGTAATTTCATGACTTGTTCAATATTATCAACTTTGACCTCTTCACCTTGCAAATAATCGACGTTGTTAATTGTAATATCCTTTTTAGCTATTATTTGCTCCATATTATCCCTCTTTTCTATATGTTATTTGTATTTGAATGTCAAACTCTGCGGTATTAGTTGTCGCATTGTTCATGCTACCTGTGTTTAAACATTCTATTTTTTGAATACCATCTATTTGTGGTAATATACCATTTTTATTATTTTCTTTTATTTTATCTTCAAATTTTTCAAAAAAACCAATATTAGATAGATTATTCATCATATCTTGTGAATATGCTTTACGACTTCTAAATGAATACAAATCAATTATTGTTTCTGTACCAATTATCCATTTTCTTACTATGGGTTTTGTTGGTATTCGATCAATTGAATAATCACCTATATTTGATGAAAGCATATCAGCGTTAATTTGATAATTTGTGTCATTAATCATTTCATCAATCACGTTTAATAAATATGTTCTTAAAGCGTCTATTCTTGTATCTATAACATTAGTCATAATGTGTACCACCTATTTCCTTATTTAAATCATTAACAATTTGTTCCATATCGGCACTCACCATTCGTTTATCCCAATATGGACCACTACCTGGTTCAGACCATTTTTTAATTACATGTGTACCATCATTACGCATACCCTTATATTGGTATTCCGCATATCTTTGTGGATACACAATTGTGGTATTGTTTTCTATAAAAGCCGTACGCCTTAATATTCCACTATCTTTAGGCACAAATCTATTCATGTGATCTTTGCATTTCTCGGCTAATCGTTTGTGCCAATATCCGCCTTCTTGTATTCCTAAAGACGTTTCTATTTCAATTGTGCTTTGGATTTGAACACTCATTACTTACCACTTAAATGTATGTGTGGTTCACTTCCAAAAGTATTATTATTAAGTGACGTAATATTATAAATAAGATATTCTTTTAAATCTTGTTGTGATGTTATATCAAAGTCAAGTTCACCTTGGACTAATATATCACCTCTAGCAAAATTACTAAAATCAATATTTTCATTTTGTTTATAAGGGATCCTAACTTGTACGTCATTTGCATTATCGTACCCTTTATTGGTGCTACTACCTTGACCGCCAAACCACCATATATTTTCATAATTAAATCTTGTCCAAGTATCATTTTTAGTTATAGGATCTAAGCCGTGATGGTAAATAGTTAGTTTGCTATTTGTTATCATATTAACCCCTATATATTAAATGTTCATTATTAACTATTACGCCAAATAAATCACGTAATATAATATCATCTAATTCTACTTGTTTTGATTTAACTATTTCTCTAATTTGTCCAGCAGTTGCATAAGACTTTGAATATCCATCTATGCTTTCACTAGAATAATTAACATTAAAATCATTATCTTGTACATATTTATTTAAAGTGTTGATTAATTCAAACATACATAATTTAACTTCATTTGGTATATTATCAACGTCTTGTAATCTTAATTTGGTATTTAAGTCAATTTCTTTTCTTGAACTATATTCAAGTAAATTAAAAGGCATTTGGTCAAGGGTGCCTCCTAACTCTTGATATTCAGAATAAGTTAAGTATTGTCCTTCAAATTCCATAATGCCCTCCTTTTACTATAAACTTGTTGTTTCTTCTGGTACTAAAGCAGCAAATGGGTATCTTGTTTCAGTTCCATCTAATGAATTAACTGGATTAGGTATAGCTGTACCAAATCTAAATACTACTCTTAAAGCAGACATATCTTCTTGCATTAAGTTATATGCAATTGATCCATCTGGGTTTTGAATAACACCCTCTTTGAATACATCAAATGTAACGTCTTGTCTTATTGCATATACTGCTTCATTAAAGTCACCAGCAATTAATGTTGCAACAGTCTTGTCCCAAGCACCATTGTCAACAAATGCTCTATTTAATGAACCGATTTCAGTTGTATTTAATGGTTGTCCAGTTGTATCAGTCATCATACGGAATTTACCTTTTAGACCAACACCACCAAGTAAGCCAGTTACTTCATAACCACTTTCTTCAACTGCTGTCATTACATCATTTATATCACTATATAATTTTCCAGTTTCAGTAACAGCTTTTGATTTACTTACTATTGTTGGAATTACGCCAGCACCAAATGATGTTGGTGCGTCAACACCGAATAATACTGCTTGGTCAATTTTCTTACCAATTGCCTTTGCTAATTCAGGTTTAACTTGTTCCCAAATGTCTACATCTGCGTCAGCTAAAACATTATCTTTGATTGGTACAATTACTGCCAATTCTTCAGCAGTTAACCATACATTGTCCCATGCCATTTTAGTTGTACTTTTTCTACCATTATTTGTACTTTCATTTACCCAATATGCTACTGGTAAGCTATCTACTACTTTTAAACGCATTTTATCACTTGTCATATTTGGTAAACGTCTAAATAATTGCAATACTTTTGAATATTTTTGTGCTTCTTTAAAAATTTCAGTCATAACTTGTTCTGGAATTAATGCAGAAGCGTCAGTTTTTGCTATCATATTTGCCATATTTTTTTTGTTCCTTTCTTTTATTCGCTTGTTCCATTACGTAATAAATTATTCATAATAGAGTTTGTTGTTTGTGGTTGATTTGTATTACCACCATTTAAAGTTGGTGAAGTTTGAACTTTATTGACTACACTTTCGCCAAAGTATTGTGGATTTTCTTTTTTATAATCTTCCAATACACTAGCAAAATCATGTTTGTCATCAACTTTTGCCAATACCTCACTTGTAACAAATTTAGAAAACTCTTTTTTAACATTGCTATCATTCATTTGAATTTTAGCTTTAAGATCTCTGTTTTCATTTGCTACATTTTGATAATTTTCAAGGTCTTTAGATTTACTTTCAATGGTATTGTTCAACTCTGCTATTTGAGTATCGTATTTTTCGATTTTTGTTTTATACTCTTCGTTTTGTTCTTTTAGTTTTGTTAAATGTTTACCATGTTCAGCCATGATTGTGTCGACTAATTCATCATCTAATTCTAATCCCTTTAAAAACTCTCTCATTTACGTTTTCCTCCTATCGTTTTTTTTGACGTGCCACGAACACGCGAGATTTCAACGCTTTTAACATATCGTTGTTAAAGACGATAGAGTTTAATAACTCTAATTAAATTATAAAATGACACCATTTTTATTGTCAAAAAGGCACAAAAAAAGACCGATTTTGTCGGTCTAGTGTCTATTTAGATTGGAGTTGATACATAAAAAGAAAATGCTTAAAACTTATTTTTAATATAATCCCCTAGCGTAATTTTATTGAGAGGAATACTCTATAATTCTTTTTAATATTTTATAGACACCATTGGATAAAGTAGGGTTTTTTATTTATAAAGGTAGAGTATACCTTCTTTCTTTAAAATTTTATTTTTTACTTTATCCAATGCTATCTACAAAAGATAGCAATTATAAATTTGAATACGATAAAGAATTGTTTATAGGTACAATTCATAAAAACCTTTTTCCAATACGGAAAATAGACTAGCTAATGGTACTCTTATAAGCACCATTAGAGAAGATATATAGATATACCCCAAAAGTATATCATCGTCAAAATTAAATTCGTATCTTCTCTAATGCTACCTATAAAACTAGATAGCTTGATATGATTTGCTCCCTGCATTTATACATACCATAAAACCAAATACAATCTCTACGCTCTTGATAGAACTACTCGCTTTTATCACGTGTTATTACTTTCGTTAGTATCTTTCCTTTGTTAATTCTACGTTTTAACTCCTACGTGTATTTAGTTTTATGCTACCTATAAAATAGGTAACACCCATTGAATATGAATAATTCAATTGAAGATTTTCAACTACATAAAAAGGTCAAAGGTGAAAACTATAAATCCTAAAACCTTTCTATGTGTTTAATATAACACTTTTGACTTAAATAGTCAATTATTTTTTACTTTTAGTTGTTTTTTTGGGTTTTGGTTCTTCTTTTTCAACGTCTTGTCTTTCTTCAAAAACAGCGTCTTTAATCTTTGGTTGTTTTACCTCAACAACTTTAACAACTACTTTCTTAAGTGCGTTATCACCAGTTAAATATTTTGCCATTTCTTCATCACATTCAAAAGTATCGCCAACAAATAATGTTCCTATTTCGTCAACTGCAACTCTCGAAATGTTTTTTAGTTTACCAAAATCCTTTAGTTTAAATTTTTCAATAACTTCACACTTTATCATTTTAATTCCTCCTTTAATATTGTTGATATGTGCCATTATTACATTTCTTAATACATTCTTTAATACGTTTTTCAAGTATTGGGATCATCTCTTTATGTTTTAATTGTGTTATTAGTTGCAATTGGTGACCTATGTGACACCATGCACTTGCGTCCCAATAACCATTTCTTACTAAAGATACACTATTGGTTGTATTGGTTCTATTCCATGTATAAAGTGGTTCTTTAATGTTAGCAACTTTATCTAAGTTTATGTTATCCGCTTGTCTATAAGACCATACTCTATCTTCCATTAATGTATCTTCACAAAAATAGACTATCTTATTTTTTCGTATAACTCTAGCCCATGCCGTACACCATACTTTTCTGTCACTTAAGAAAAAATCCTCATAATTATCGTATTCATGATATTTAGTCATAAACACACCATTTTTATCGATTAATTGCATACCTATTAACATTAATTCATGTTCATATAATCGACTATTAATTTTTTCTAATACTTGGTTATTTGTCCACCAATCATCACTATCTAAAAAACAAAAATAATCAAATTCAAGATTTTCAAGTGCATAATCTATACCAACATTTCTTGAACCGCCATTATATCTTTTACGTTTATTTTGTATTAGATGTATTCTTTTATCATTATAGCTTTCTATTGTTTCAATAGATGTGTCTGTTGAACAATCATCAACAATTATTAAAACAAAATCTTTATATGTTTGTTCTAATATGCTATCAATACAATTTTTTAAGAATGATTTGCCATTATAATCACCATGGTCGTTATTACAATTTGGTACTATAATAGCAAATTTATAGTCCCTTTTATTTAAGCTATTCCAATCTTTATCGTTGATATTTGCACATTTAAAACAATCAACTTTATATTTTGTTGTATTAATATCAACATAATCACAATTTTTATAATAGATACAATGAATTTTTTTATCTAACAATTCATTAAGTGGTTCATTGTCGAAAAGGTAGATATATTCATTACCATCATCTTTATAAGCACTAATGGTATCTTTATCAATAGCGATTTTCATACAATCACCCAACAAAATTATAACATAATATACTTAAAAACAAAAAAAGACCCATAAGGTCTTTAATTAATTTTCCAAGCACATCTCATAATTGTGTTTGGGAAAAACGTGTCAACAATTTTTCCATCAATTACAGCAGTGATGTGTCCATTCATAGTTACTGCATATCTCCCATAAGGGTGTTCTTTTGCAAATTCTTCAACAGTTTTAGAATAATGACACTCTCTAGGATATCTATCATCTAAATAATCTTCAACAAATTCTACTCTATCAAACATTAAACCAACATCTCCCGCTAAATCAGTTAATTCATCATATACTTCACGCCAACTTCTATCAGTTAATACACTCAAAGCCCTAATGACACAATCAGAAATGTGATTTCCGTAAGGATTTGCGTTGTAATATTTAAACATACTATCTCATTGCGTTTTGTAATGCTTGTCTTAATTGTTGTTTTTGTTGTGGTGTGTCAGCTTCTTCGTCTAATACTTTAATAAAATCTTCTAATGCTTTTACCATATAATGAAAAGATTTATCGGTTTCCTCACTAGCACCATATCTATTGCGACTTTCCATATACCTACCATATTCGGTTGACATTCTTTCTATTTCATCATCACCACGATATCTCATATCTCTACCACGAGCCATATAATTGTTATAATTATTATATCCATTATATCCACCATAGTTATCATGTCCATAATTGTCATAACTAGGACCCCTACCATTATAATTTCCATTCATACTTTTATCCTCCTTTGCATAATGTTTTACTTTGCTTAATTTAACTAAAGTATCTAAATTATTGGTATTCAAACCCTCGTCTAATATCTTTTCGATACTTTCTTCCATTTTACTTATTACTTTTTCTTCCACGATTATCCTCCTTTCTTTAAAAGAGTTATTATTTGATTATTTTGTTCAATAATCTTTTTAAAATATATTTCATCTTGATTTTGTAGTTCTTGCATTAAATCGGTATTATTAAAGTCTTGTAAAAGTAAAATAACACTATATAATTGCAAGACTAATGATGTTAAATCTAAATTATTTCTCATCTAAATTCTACTTATGCTAAATGTTGCATTAGTTATAATTGCTTGTGTTGTTGATATTGGTGTTGTTGGTGTTGTTGGTGTAGGTACACTTGGTACACTTTGAACACTTATATTAGTAGTTCCACGAGGGCATACTCTTAATTTCTTATCAAATGAAATAGTTTCATAATCATCAGCTGCTGCAATTGTTACAGCTCTAATTGTGTCTGGAATAATAACGCCGTCTTGAAATAAGGCAACAGCGACAACACCTGGAGTTGCCGTACTTACTGAAGCACTAAATTCTACGTCATAGTAACCTGTATAACCATTCCCAAAGATTTTGAAATTAGGATTTCCATTTGAATAATCTAACCAACCACAGCAAGAAGCACATCTAGTCCTTATATCAGTTTCATCAAAAGTTATTGGACTTGCATTACTTGGTAAAGCAAGAGGTTCGTTTATAATTGTTTCTATCATCTTTTAATCATTCCTTTCTATTAAATAAAAAGAGAATAGACCTTGCCTATTCTCATAAATTAGCAAGTTCTCGTAATCGAGTATGTAGTAATCTACGCTATGCTATTAAATAAATTGACTTGTTGTGAAGTTTCCACAACCGCAACCATTATTGTTGCATGTAAAGATTGGTGTGCGTCCATATACTGGAGTTGTTGGCACAGGGCAGCTATTTAATCTGTTGTATAATGCGTCAACTTCATTTGCGAAACCTTGTGAAATAAATGCGTTTTGAGCTATTTGACTTGCTTGTAAGTCTTTCATTGATAATTGTCTTTGTAAGTCAGCAATCTTGTCGTTTTTCTCGTCTATCTTATCTTGACATAATTGATCGAGAATACGTTGGATACCACTTGTTTGATTTGCAATTATATCTCTAACGCCTTCATTTAATGCTTGTCTATCGGCACAATTTTCACTTAAGATAGTTGCATTTAGATTAGCTAATCCTAATCTGTTTTCACAGCAACAATCGTCTAATCTACTTCCTAGGTTATTAAATCCTTGTAATGTAGCAATTTGTGAATTAAATGCTTGTTGCATATTAGCGATTTGACGTGCATTATCAGCTACTTCAGCACTTGCAAACCCATTTGAAATATTGCTATTAATGTCTGCACAACAATTACATAATTGATTAGAAATTCCATAAACACCATCACGTACGCCCTCAATTTGATTACTTAAATGTAATGAATTGAAACCATCACTAGTTTGGTTCATAATGTCTTTTTGTCCATTACTTAACCAAGCATATCCGTTGTCGAATGAATTTCCACCAAATCCACCCCAACCATTTCCGTTGTTTCCAAAGCCACCAAGTAATGCGATTATTAAAATAATCCAAATACCTTCACCACCCCAGAAACCACCATTTCCATTGCCACCATTTCCGTAAACTGGGTAAACAGGATATGGGTAATTCCCGTTATTAGTTGCTAGTTCAACAGTTGGTTGAATACTATTGTTCATGTGATTACTCCTTTCTATAAATTTTTTATATCAATGCTATTTTGCATTAATACCACTTTTTAATTCTTTTATATAATCTTCAGGTACACCTAATTGTTTTGCTCTATCAAATAAAGCTGTCATTTGTTCTGGTTTGTAATTACTTGTTAATTGTTTAAACATATCCATTGGATCACTATTATTTTTTCTTGCTTGTTCTACCATTTGAAACACTTGAGGATTTCTCACTTTCAGTTGGTTCATCAACATTGTCATCAATTGATTTGGCATTGCTTATCATCTCTTTCATTTCGTTTATTTGCATTTGTAAACTTTCAATAATCATGTCTTTATCGTCTTTTTGGACGATTTCTTTTAGTTCAAAGGTTTTTATATTACCTTTGGCATTTTTAACCCATAACACGCTCAAATCGTTGCTAAAATATGGCGTATCAGCATACACAACTTCTTTTTGCACATCATCAATTGAATTAACGTATTTCATACCACCATGAGTTGGTGCTAATTGAAATGTTTGGTTAATACTTGGTGTTTGATTTGGTACATTAACTTGTGCAAGTTGTTCTTTCATCTGTTGTAATTGTGCTATTTGCGTATCAATTCTTTCTCTAGTCGCTTGTGGACTATATGGTTGTAAATATGGATTGTTATACATGTTTATCACTCCTTAACAAAACGAAAGCAGATAATAAGTCATGAGTGTTTTAAACGTCACTATTATTCCCTCCTCTTAATTACATTTAACCAAATAAAAAAACCCGTTGTTAGACGGACTAATA
>ODAI010016840.1_pt1 | contig 30171 bp, 29 predicted proteins | sample 1539321 | NCBI WGS metagenome assembly ODAI01 (sample SAMN02144231, study PRJEB22623) | gut metagenome | biome: sheep rumen | host: Ovis aries | place: New Zealand
AAAATCTCCTTTTCGATTTTATCTAATTCTTGATATAAATTTTTTAGATTATAATTCATTAAATTTTTTTGTATGAAATAAAAAACGACGCGACCAACAAATTAAAAAATATCATAGTAATGAATAATAGTCAAGAAAAAGTTATATATGAATATTGTAAATGACATGCATGTTAAATTTATAACTATGCAAGAGGAGGGGATTCCATATTACAGTAGGTTATTTTAGAATCAATGAAATCCTGTCACAGAGATAACGAAAAATGTGGGTTTGTGAGAGTACTAGTGACAGAAAACAGCCAGAATCAGTGAAATTCTGTCACAAGGGTAACGGAAAATGTGGGTTTGTGAAGAGGTTTGTGACAGAAAACAGCCAGATTCAGTGAAATTCTGTCACAGGTGTAACGGAAAAAGTGGGTTTGTGAAGAGGTTTGTGACAGAGATTAGCCGGAATCAGTGAAATTCTGTCACAGGTGTAACGGAAAATGTGGGTTTGTGAAGAGGTTTGTGACAGAAACAAGCTAGAATCAGTGAAATTCTGTCACAGGTGTAACGGAAAATGTGGGTTTGTGAAGAGGTTTGTGACAGAAACAAGCTAGAATCAGTGAAATTCTGTCACAGATGTAACGGAAAATGTGGGTTTGTGAAGTGGTTTGTGACAGAAACAAGCCAGAAACAATGGCAACATCTGTCACTGTGATACTATTGTGACAATCCAAATGTTATCTTGATACATGTTAAGAGGAGTTAAGCGAAAGCTATTGGCAATGGAGGAGAAAAACATGTATCAAAAAGGTTTAAAAGTGTTTAGAACATTATCTGCATTATCTCTTAGTACAATCATTATTTTATTCTCATTTCCTATGGAATCAAATGCTGAAGAAGCTATTGTTTATTCTGCAGATGCATCAGATTTTGTATTGTTAAGTGATGCTGTACCTGATGCAATCTTAGAAATTCGCTATTATTCAACATATAATTTTATAGGGGATAGAGTAGAGGGGTATGAGGAGCCAGTGGCGCTACTTACAAAAGAAGCTGCCGCAGCTTTAAAGACAGCCAGTGATGAACTTGTAGCAAAGGGTTATAGATTGAAGATTTATGATGCCTATAGACCTCAGATGGCAGTTACTAATTTCGTTAATTGGGCACAGGATTCTAAGGATACAAGAATGAAGCAGTATTTTTATCCAGAGCTTCAGAAGAATGTATTGTTTCCACAGGGATATATTGCTGAGCATTCTGGTCATAGCCGTGGAAGTACAGTAGACCTTACTTTGTTTGATATGCGAACAGGAAAGGAAGTTGATATGGGCGGTACCTTCGATTACTTCGGAGAGCTTAGCCATCCTGACTACACTGGCATCACTAAAGAACAGTATGCAAACCGGATGCTTTTAAGAGATGTTATGCTACGTCATGGCTTTAATCCATTGGCAGAAGAGTGGTGGCATTTTACTCTTGCGGATGAGCCATATACTAATACATACTTCACTTTCCCAGTAAGCGCATCCTCTGTAAAAGAAAAATTATAAAAAAAATGTGAAAAAAGCCTATAGATAAGCCTTTTCTTTTATAATTACAGTATCGAGGTATGTGGGTAATAATCTACAGCATGTATTGGAGGAAAAGGTATGAATAAGAAGAAAGGGACAATTGCACAGGCGCTAAATGGTTTTTCATCATTTACTATCAAGCTGTTTCAAGGAACAACTTTGATAATGGCAATATTCCTGGCCGTGATTTTTGTTAATATTTATAGCTTTTACAATGTGCAATTTGTAACTGAAACCTACCAGATGGAAATCAGAAAGGATGTGCAGACAATTAATAAGCGTTTGCTTCTTGCTGTTGCATCTAATGATCCTGAGGTTACAGCTGCTCAGAAGGAGGATTTGGAGGAAAGATTCCCTAAGATTGAGGGATATTTTTCTACTATTTCCAAGAACCTTAATAACGATACTTTAGGTGCTCAGCTTACAACTAATTGGAAGGCCTTTGAGGATGCTTCCTTTGAGATGTTGGCTTTAGTAGAAAATGGAGATTCAAAGAGCGCTTTAGAATATTATAATTCTACACTTAATGATGTATCAGAGACCTTAGCAGATTCTTTGGATGAAACTGGTACACTTGCAGAAAAAGCTGCAGCTGGTAAATATAGAACAATTCTTGTTATTATAGGCGCTGCAGTTGTTGTTTTAATAGTAGGACTTATTGTAATCATAACAATTAATAAGAAAACGAGCAAAGCCCTCATTAAAGAAATAGAAGAGGATTTGGATGTTCTTGCAAAGGCTACAGAAGAGATCGCTAAGGGCAATGTTCATGTAGATATTGATTATGATGCTGATAACGAAATTGGAAGAGTTGCAAATCAGCTTAGAACAGCAGTTGAATCGCTGATTTATTACATCGATGAGATTGGAAACAAGATGTCTACCATGGCACAGGGCAATTTCGATATTGCCTTTGATAGAGATTTTAATGGTGATTTTAGAGATATCCAGAATGCAATCGAATCATTTTCACAGCAGATATCTGATTCTATGACGGAGATTATGGAAGTATCTGATATGGTATCAAATGGTGCTAACCAGATCGCTGGCGCAGGACAGAACCTTGCAGATACAGTTACATCTCAGGCAAATATCGTTGACGATTTGTCAGTTACAGTAAATAGAATTACAGATCAGATTTCTAACAGCTCTACAGATGCCACAACTATTTCAAAAGAGGTTGAGGTGGTTGCAGAAAATATTGTAGAAGGCAATAAGAGGATGCAGGATGTTGTAAATGCTATGGATGCCATTTCATCATCTTCTCAGGAGATTTCAAAGATTATTGATACAATCAATGAAATCGCAGATGAAACTAACCTGTTGTCACTGAATGCTTCTATTGAGGCGGCAAGAGCTGGTGAGGCAGGAAAGGGCTTCGCAGTTGTTGCAGGAGAGGTTTCAAAGCTGGCAGGACAGACAGTGGAGGCAGCTCAAGATACAGCAGAGCTTATTAACGCTTCCCTAAGAAACGTAGAAATTGGTATTTCTATAGCAAACGATACAGCCACAAAGCTTAATGACATGGTTGACCAGGTTCAGGGAATTGCTGGCAAGGTTAAATCTATTGCTGAGGCATCTAATACACAGGCTGAATCAGTTAAGGAAATGTCAAATAACATTGGTGAGATTTCTTCTGTTGGACAGAACAATGCAGCTACATCAGAGGAGTCGCTTGCATTAAGCTACGAGATGAACGAGCATGCTAATTCACTGAAGGGATTAGTTGAAAAGTTTAATCTTAAAAGATAAATAAGAATTATCTATGAGAGGGCCGAAACACAGGCCCTCTTTTTTATATAAAAATTTTTCTAATTTTTATTTCTGAATATTACATAAAAGTTACAATAATGTTGCATAATCCTCATTTTATTGATAAAATCAATTTATGGGGAAATCATTACATGAAAAGGGAGAAAATGTAAATGAAAAAACAAAAAAGAATTTTGGCAAAGGCCTTGGCATTTGCGCTTTCTGTTAGCGCTGTAAGCGCTTGTGTATCAACAGATGCGAAGGCTGCAAATGACACTGCACGCATTGATGATGGCTGGTATTACATCAAGGGCGTTCAGTCACAGAAGTATTTGTCTGTTGAGGGAAACAAAGCTGGAGGATGGACTAATGTTTGCATCAATTCCGGCACAGGAGAAGACGGACAGAAGTGGTACGTTAGCAACACTAATGACGGCTATATTAATCTTAAGTCAGGCTTGGGAGAATATATGCTGGATGTATCTAATGGTTCAGATTCTGACAATGCTAACATCGGTATCTATCAGGGCTACGGCGGAGATGCACAGAAGTTTGTTGTTAAGACCACAGACACAAATGGAATCTATACAATTGGAACAAAGTCTTCTAGTTCACAGCGTTTCCTTGATGTAAGTGCTAAAAGAACAGATGATGGTTCTAATGTTGTTCAGTACAGATTCAATGGCAATACAAATCAGCAGTGGCAGTTTGAAAGTGTAAATGGACAGACAGGTCAGCAGACACCTTCAACTAATCCTTCTGGAAATGCTGGTTCTACAGCAACTACAAAGGGTGTTGATTTGACATATACAATCAATAACTGGGGCTCAGGCTATCAGATTAGCTACAAGGTAACAAACAATTCTGGAAGCAAGGTTAATGGCTGGACAATCAAGCTTAATAAGAACCAGGTAAATATTGGTTCTAGCTGGAATGTAAATGTTACAACAAGTGGCAACTATTATGTAATCACTCCTGTAGAGGGGAACAAGACAATTGAAAATGGTTCTAGCGTTGAATTTGGTTCACAGGGCGCAGGCTCTATTGGTAACAAGATCGATTATTCGATTGAGGCTTCTACAGCAGGTGGTCAGGCACCAGCTCCACAGCCACAGCCACAACCACAGCCACAACCACAGCCACAACCTCAACCACAACCAACTCCACAGCCTAGCAATCCACACTATAATCCTACTGCTACAAAGTTTAGCAATAGCATACCTAAAAAGTATTCTACAGTAAGATATGGTGAAGGCTCTGGAACTATTAAGAACATAACCTATACAGCACACGATTATGAGAATAATGGCAGAACATATACAAAGAGAGCAAATGTATATCTACCTGCAAACTATGATCCTAACAAGAAGTATTGCGTATTATATCTTCTTCATGGAATTGGTGGAAATGAAAATGAGTGGGGCATGTACAACAATTCATCAACTGTAAAGGCTATTATGGATAATCTTGCATACTATGGTGATATTGATTCATTCATCGTAGTAACTCCAAACGGAAAGGCATCAGCAAGTGGTTCTACAAATTCATTCTATGCTTTTGGAAAAGAGCTTAGAAACGATTTGATTCCTTACATTGATTCTCACTACAGCACATACGCTGACAGAGATCACAGAGCATGCGCTGGCCTTTCAATGGGTGGTATGCAGACTATTAATATTGGTATTGGCGAGTGCGTTGATTTGTTTAGCTACTATGGCGCATTCTCAGCAGCACCAACTAGCAATAATGCTGCAAAGACAGCATCTCTTTTAAGAAACAATAAATATCCAATTCACTATTTCTACAACATCTGCGGATTACAGGATGGTATAGCATATCCTAGCGCATCTGCAGCAGCAAAGAATCTTCCAGCTGCATGTAATCAGTTTGTAGATGGACAGAACTTTAAGTGGCAGGAATTAAATGGAGTTCATGACTTCAATATTTGGTTCCTTGGTTTCTATAACTTCGCACAGATAGCATTCAAATAGTAAATAATGACGATTTCCCCGAAAATCAGACCTGAGCTTAGGCTTAGGTCTTTTTTTTAACATTTTTATCATAAAGGGGTGCTAGAATTATTGCATCTAAAAAAACGAGGAGGTTGTAGTTAAATGGGTAATAAAAAGTCTGCTTTCGAAGTGTATTTATCAGCTGTATTTAAATGGGGCATAATAGCTTTGACAGGTGCATGTATGTTTGCTACGTGTATGTTTATTACTGAAAAATTGGTTGGTTTTTACAAAGATATGTCCTGGATAGCTGTAATTTGCTTCGCTATTATGGATATTTGTTTTTTATTTATAGGTATGTTTATCTTAAAGATGTCATTTGATGAGGATGGGTATCTAATAGATGGCAAATTACAGTTAGGAAAAGTTTATTGTTCTTTAGTCCTTATTATTCAGTGGACATATATTGTATTCATGTGCCCTACAAGAAATTTCTGGGGCTTTTTGGCATTCTTTTTAACCTTGATTGGATTTTTCTTAGATATTAAACAGTTATTAATTACAGGTATAGTTTGCATTGTTGCATTAATAAGTGGTTGGATTGTTCGTGGAAGTGCTTTATTACCTGCTAAAGATGAACTGTTTGTTACAGATATTATAATGTGCATCGTTGGTCTGACAATTTCATTGGCTGGCATATCATTATTTATATTCTTTGTTTCATATTTCCTTGTTAATGCAAAAAAGGATGAGTTGGAAGAAAACAATAGAAGAGTTGTGGGAGTAATGGATGCAGTAAAAGTTATATCCGAAAAGATGGTCACAGCTGGTTCAGCACTTTTGGATATTGCTTCTAATGAAAGCGCTTCAGCTGAAGAATTGTCTGCTACAAGTGACGATTTGGTAGAAAGTAGTAATCTTCTTGGAACTAAGGCAGATGAAAGTATGAACAATCTCTCTGAATTAAGTGATTGTGAGAACATAGTCGAGGAAAACGTTGGAAAAGTTGAAATAACCTCAGATAATCTACTTACTAAATCTAATGAAAATGAGAAATCTCTCAATGATTTGCAGGGAATAAATACAGAAGTATCAGATTCAATGGCAACAACAACGAATGTGGCTGAAAGATTATCAGTTGCTGTTGAAGAAATTGGTACAACATTAGAATTGATTCAGGGAATATCTTCTTCAATCAGTCTTTTAGCATTGAATGCATCTATTGAAGCTGCAAGAGCTGGTGAAGCAGGAAAGGGCTTTGCTGTTGTTGCTACAGAAGTTGGTAAACTAGCAGAAAGTACATCGAGCTCATTAAATGATGTAGGAGCTGTAATAGACAGGGTACAACTGAATGTAAAAGAGATTACAACTCAGGTAGAAAATAATGCATCAAAGCTTGAAGAGCAAAATGAACAGTTCAAGAAGGTATTTGATGATATTAGAGATATGAGCGGTATGTTGAGAGAGTCTGTGGATGCTGTAAATGAAATGAATACAGCAATTAAACGACAGGCTGATATCATCAGACAAACAGTTGATATAAATCAAAATATCGCTGAAAGTATTCGAGATGAAAATGAACAATTTATATCAATCAGAGCGATGGCAGAAAGTAATGCAAAAAATACTGAAGAGGTTGCCGTACAAGCTAAAACAATAAACGAAATGGTGGATGAAATAAATCGACTGTTAAATAGTTAGAAGCTTTGGTTCATCAGGGTCGCAGTCTATTAATTTAGACTGCGATTTTTTATTAAATCTAGTATAATGATTAGGAAGCTAAATTTAGGAGGCAATATGAAAAAGAAATTAGTATCTATTTTATTAATATTATCGGTAGGAAGCGTATGCATGGCATGTGGCTTGGAGCAGTCCACAGACAACGGACCAAAGTCTCTTTTAGGAGGTTCTAATGATGCTGCTGAAGAAGCTACAGAAGAAGAAGAAAACAATGATGATGTAAAAATTGAGGTAGTTGAAGGCTATAGCTATTCTGATGAATACAAGGCAGCTTTTGAAGCCGATGACAGAGTAGGTGCTAATTATCAAAAGTCAGGGGATGCTGAGATTTCAGAATTTGAAAGCTGGCAGGAAGCATATAAGTCTTTGATTGAAGACTGCGAAAATGACGAAATGGAACATAGCTATTCCCTTATTTATGTAGATGATGATAATGTACCAGAGCTTGTTTATACAACTATGAACAATCAGCTTGCAATTGCTACATTTACAAATCCTACAGTAAATATTTTTTCAAGTCAGATAGAGGATATTAAATATATCAAAGGAAAGAATAGCCTTATCGCCCACGAAAACATTGTGGCAGATTCTACATTAAATGATTATGTGGTAGCTATAAAGGATGGCTTCTTTATCCAGCTTGCTTATGGTTCTAGCAGACCTTTAGATGTTTGGGCAGAGGATAGCTTTGATGAAAATGGTGACCCAATCATTTCTTACTGGGAAGTAAACGAACAAGAGCTTTCAAGCCAGGAAGAATATGATGAAACAATCAACAAATATATCGATACAAAGCTTGCTGTTGATGGCTTCGAAAATGGTGGAGAATCAGCAGATGATATCATTGCAAAGATAGATTCAATGGAGTAGACATGCTTAAAGACAAGGACATAAGAGAGCCTTTGTTTGATTATCTTGAGTGTGAATATGGCAAAACCAGGATAATCGAAGAAAAGATGATGGGAAGCTCCAGGGCTGATGTAATTATGGTGATTACAGGCGCCCTTGTGGGAATCGAGATTAAATCCGATGCTGATACATACACACGTCTTGAAAGTCAGATAAAGGATTACGACAAATATTTCGATTACAATATAGTAGTGGTTGGAAGCAGCCATGCTAACCATGTGGAAGAGCATATCCCTGCACATTGGGGAATAATCACTGTAGATGAAGTGGAAAACCAGTGTGATTTTTATTTCTTAAGAAGGCCTGAGCTTAACAAAAAGATGAGGCTAAACCGAAAGCTGGAGCTTTTATGGCGGCCGGAGCTGGCAGCCCTTCAGGAAATGTATAATATGCCAAAGTACAATGGAAAGAGTAAGGCGTTTGTCAGAAAGACTTTGATTGAATGGACAAAGCTTCCACTTCCAAAGGCTGAAATTACACGTATTAAAAGGGCAGCAAAGGCTGAAGGGGTAGAACCCTTCATACCTGAAACAAGAATAAATGCAACTGATTTAAACAAACAGATAAGCGAGCTATTATTCGAGAGGGATTATGAAAAATTACTTGAGGAAATTGCGGCTTATAGAAAAGAACATACGCCAAGAAGACGAGGCCCTAAGAAGTCCACCAGGGTGAGACGCATTAGACGTATGGCTAAAATTAACAAATAATATATTAAGGAGTATCTGATTTTTTATAATTAGATACTTTTTTTATAAATTTATTGTGTTATAATGTATAAAAATACATCACAAGAGGATAAATATACATGAGAAAGAAATTATTATCATTTATGATCCTTGCTGCAGCTGTAATGATGGTAGGCTGTGGAAGCAAGGCTACTGAAACAAAACAGATTAAATCAGTTGATGATTTAGAGGGGGCAAAAATCGGTGTTCAGCTTGGTACAGTTGGAGACATATATGCATCAGATATGGAAGGAGATAAGGCAGGCACTACTGTTGATAGATACAACAAGATCGCCGATGCAGTTCAGGCTCTTAAGCAGGGTAAGGTGGATTGTGTAATCGTTGACGAACAGCCAGCTATTGCAAGCACAGCCAACGAACCAACACTTACTATTTTAGATGAGCCATTTACTTCGGAAGAATATGCAATCTGCATCGCAAAGGATAACAATGAGCTTTTGGATGAAGTGAATGCAGCCTTAGCAGAGCTTAAGGAAGAGGGTGTTGTAGATCAAATCACTGCAAACTATATCGGTGATGATACAAAGGGAACATGTCCTTATGTTACACCAGAGGGAACTACATACGATAATGGCACACTTGTAGTTGCAACTAATGCAACATTCCCTCCATACGAATATTATGAAAACGGTCAGGTTGTTGGTATCGATATGGAGCTTATTCAGGCTATCGGTGACAAGCTCGGACGAAAGGTAGAAATAGAAGATATCGAATTTGACAGTATCATCAATGCCGTATCTACCCATAAGGCAGATGTTGGTATTGCTGGTATGACAATGACAGAGGAAAGACTTAAGTCTATCAACTTCACAGATTCATACGTTACTACTATGCAGGCAATCATTGTAAAGGATGATTCTCTTTCAGGAGATAGTCTTGGATTTGTTGCAAACCTTAAGAGAAACTTTGTGGAGGATAACAGATATACCTTCTTATTGAAAGGTTTATTAAACACTCTTATCATTGCACTTTGCGCCGTACTTGCTGGTATGATTATCGGCTTTTTAGTTGCAATTGTACGTGTTACCTATGACAAGACTGGCGGCTTTAAGATTTTAAATGCAATCTGCAAGCTGTATCTTACAATCATCCGTGGAACACCTATTATGATTCAGCTTTTGATTATCTACTATGTAGTATTCAAGGCAGTTAATGTTCCAAAGCTTCTAGTGGCTATTATTGCATTTGCTATAAACTCAGGTGCTTATGTTGCTGAAATCATGCGTGGCGGTATTATGTCAGTTGATGATGGACAGATGGAGGCAGGACGAAGCCTTGGACTTAACTACAAGCAGACAATGACAATCATCATTTTGCCACAGGCAATTAAGACAGTTTTACCATCACTTGCTAACGAGTTTATTTCTCTTATTAAGGAGACCTCAATCTGTGGATATATCGGTCTTATGGATTTAACCAGAGGTGGAGATATCATTAGAAGTATTACTTACGAAGCATTTATGCCACTTATTGCAGTTGCCATTATCTATCTTGCAATTGTACAGGTGTTAAATACCTTCGTATCAAAACTTGAAATGAAGCTTAGAAAGAATGAGAGATAAAGGAGCAAATATGTCTGAGGTATTAATTAAAGTAGAAAATCTTTCAAAGGCATACGGCGATAATGTGATTTTGAAGGATGTAAATATGCAAATTGAAAAGGGAGAGGTTATTGCCATTATAGGACCATCAGGTTGTGGTAAATCTACATTTATCAGAACTCTAAATCAGTTGGAAAAGCTTACTGATGGTGCGATTTATCTTGATGGCGAGGATATCACAAAAAAGGGAGTAGATATAGATGATGTGCGCCGCAGAGTTGGAATGGTATTTCAGCATTTTAATCTGTTCCCACATCTTACTATTCAAAAGAATCTTACACTTGCGCCAGTTAAGCTTGGACTTATGAGCCAGGAGGAGGCTGATGAAAAGGCAAAGGAGTTATTAACACGAGTAGGCCTTGCAGATAAGGCAACAGCTTATCCTGATAGCCTTTCAGGTGGACAGAAGCAGCGAATTGCTATTGCACGTACACTTGCAATGAATCCAGAGGTTATTCTTTTTGATGAGCCAACAAGTGCTCTTGACCCAGAAATGGTAAAGGAAGTTCTTGCACTTATGAAGGAGCTTGCTGATGATGGAATGACTATGGTAGTTGTAACCCACGAAATGGGCTTTGCAAAGGAAGTAGCAGATAGAGTACTTTTCTTTGATGAGCAGGGAATCAAGGAACAGGGTAGTCCTAAGGAGATATTTGAAAACCCTAAGAGTCAAAGACTTCAAGACTTCTTATCAAAGGTACTTTAGTTTTTTTCATAAAAGGCTATAATAGTATTGTTTAAAAAATATTTAGGAGCAATACTAAAATGGAATCAACACTTAGACGTACATGGGCAGAGATTAATTTAGATGCAATAGCCCACAATTATAAAGTAATTCGACAGAAAATCGGAAGCGATGTTAAGTTTCTTGGAGTAGTTAAGGCAGATGCTTATGGACACGGTAGTATCCAGGTGGGTCGTCTTTTACAGGAGCTTGGAGCAGATTATCTTGCAGTTAGTAGTGCGGATGAAGCATTAGAGCTTCGCTCAAACGGCATTACAATGCCTATCCTTATTTTAGGACACACTCCAAAGGAGCAGGTTTCACGTCTTATCGAATATAACATTACACAGGCCATAACCTGTAAGGCAAAGGCAGACGAATACAGTGCCGAAGCTGTTAAATGCGGTGGCACACTTAAGGTTCACATCAAGGTAGATACAGGTATGTCGCGTTTAGGCTACCTTTGCGATAATACTTATTTTGACAATGGTGTAGAAGGCATAGCAGAGGCTTGCAACATGCCAGGTCTTGATGCAGAAGGAATCTTCACTCATTTTGCAGTTGCAGATGAATTTGGTGAAGACAATGATGAATATACAAAGCATCAGTTTGAGCTTTTCACAAGCGTAATCAAAGCTGTAGAAGAAAAGATTGGTCACAAGTTTAAAATTAGACATTGTGCAAATACAGGTGCTACAGCTCGTTTTCCAGAGACATATCTTGATATGGTTCGTCCAGGACTTCTTTTATATGGCTACGGTGATTTTGCTCGTCAGATGAACCTTCGTCCAGCCATGACATTAAAGACAACAGTCAGCACTATCAAGATTTATCCAGAGGGAACATCCATCAGCTACGGCAGAACCTTTGTTACAGACAAGACAACAAGAATCGGTGTCTTACCTTATGGTTATGCAGATGGATTCCTTAGAAGCCTTTCTAACAACTGTTCATTAATCACAAAGGAAGGCCCAGCAAAGCTTCGCGGTAAGATTTGCATGGATATGTGTATGATTGATATTACAGATATGCCTACTGTAGATGTTGGAAGTGAAGTAGAAATCTTCGGTGAGAATAATTCTGTAGATGACCTTGCTGAAAAAGCTGGCACAATACCTTATGAGCTTACATGTGCAGTTAGCAAGAGAGTACCTAGGGTATATTACAGAAATGGTGAAGAAATAGAGCGTGAGTTAATGCTTAGATTTTAAAGAAAAGCAGGAGAGTCCTTTAAAAGGTCTCTTCTGCTTCTTTTTTATCTGATTTAATTCGGTAAATACCAATAAGACTTGTGACAAGTGAGAAACAATCAAATCCAAAAACAATCCAGTTCTTAAGGAAGAAATCATAAGTGCCAAAGCAAAGGATACTACCGATACAGCCAAGCTTAATAATGATATCCTTCTTAGAACGAAGTGACAGTGTAATACATGTTGCGGCTACGAATGGAAGCCAGTCAATCCAGCGATTCTGAGTAGTGATAAAAGTAAATACACCCTGGAAGCCGATGAAGAAAATCTGAAGTGGTAATGTAAGATTCCACTTGAGGCAGATAAGGTTTCTAAGAAGGCTGACCATATTACCAACTACTGCAGCGATTCCACCTAAGCAGGCGTATGAAATGGAAAATAAAACAAACTGAAGGTTTTGAGCCCAAAGGATTGTCTTTTTATGCTTAAGGTAACCTATGATAACCATAAGTATACAAGCCAGCAATGAAAAAATTCTTCCGATTAAAACTAAATTCATAATATATCTCCTATAAAGTTAAAAATGTATTTAACTATAATAAAGCATGATTGTGATTATTTAAAGTTCTAAATATAAAACAGATAATTTACCTCTTTAAATTGCTAAAGAGATAGGATAGAATATAGTACAAATAATAAAAGGAGTCGTGTTATGGGTAAAGTATTTAAATTCGATAAAGACGTAGATACAGATCAAATCATCGCTTCTCAGTATCTACTATTTCCAACAATAGACGAAATGAAAATGCATACATTTGAATCTCTAAATGGGGAATTTGCAAGCAAAGTAAAGCCAGGGGATTTCGTAGTGGCAGATGAGAACTTTGGCTGCGGTTCCTCAAGAGAACAGGCTCCTAGCGTGCTAAAGGCACTTGGAGTAAAGGCAGTTGTTGCAAAATCCTTTGCAAGAATCTTCTACAGAAACTCCATTAACATAGGTATGCCAGTAATTGTTAGTAAGGAATTATATGATGTAGTTAAAGAAGGTGACGAGATGGAGCTAGACTTAGAAAACGGAACCATCACAACAGGCGGCGCCACCTATTCTTGCACCAAGCTCCCAGCCAAAATGCAGGAAATCCTGGATCAGGGCGGCCTCATCGCATCGTTAAATAAATAGGAGATAGAATTATGGGAATGACAATGGCTGAAAAGATTATTGCGGCTGCAGCAGGGGTAGAATCCTGCAAGGCTGGCGATATCGAGACGGTTACTTTAGATAGGTTAATGTCGAATGATGGAACAACTCATTTGACTATAGATATGTATAACAATTTGAAAAATCCAAAGATTGCAGATGTAAATAAGCTAGTGTGGATTATTGATCATAATATTCCTGCAGATAGTCATAAGACTGCAGCAAGCCATAAAAAGATGCGTGATTTCGCAAGAGAGCATGGCATTACATTTTATGAGGGCGAGGGCGTCTGCCATCAGGTCATGATGGAAAATCATGTGCGTCCAGGTGAGCTTATTTTTGGTGCAGATTCTCACACATGTGCTTATGGTGCACTGGGAGCATTTGGAACAGGTGTAGGCTGTACAGATTATCTGTATGCAATGGTTACAGGAACATCATGGTTGCTAGTGCCTGAAACAATCAGAATTAATCTTCATGGTAAGCTAAGAAAAGGTGTTTACGCCAGAGATTTGATTCTTACAATAATTGGTCGCATTTCTGCAAATGGAGCGAATTATAAGGCAATGGAATTTGTAGGAGATGGCATGGCTAGCCTTTCCATGGCAGATAGAATTTCTATCTGTAATCTGTGCGTAGAAGCTGGTGCAAAGACAGCTCTTATGGAAGTGGATGATGTGGCACTTGATTATCTTAAGGAGCATGGTAGACAGCCAAAAGCAATTTTCAAATCAGATGATGATGCTGTGTTTTCACAGGTTATTGATATTGATTTGGCAGAGATTGAACCTATTGTTGCAAAGCCTCATTTTGTAGATAACGTAGTGCCTGTTAAGGAATGCGAAGGCACAAAGATTGACGAAGCATTTCTAGGTAGCTGTAACAACGGACGTATTGAAGACTTACGAGTTGGAGCTGAAATTATAAAAGGAAAGCATGTTGCAGATAAGGTGAGATTTCTTGTAGTGCCAGCCAGCAGAGAGGTATATAAGCAGGCACTAGAGGAAGGTCTTTTAGATATATTTATGGAAGCTGGAGCCATGGTAATGAATCCAAACTGCTCTGTATGCTGGGGCGCCTGCCAAGGTGTAATCGGTGAAGGAGAGACCCTTATTTCCACCGGCACCCGCAACTTCAAGGGCCGCGCCGGCCACAAGGATTCCTTCGTCTACCTTGCCAGCGCCGCTACAGTCACAGCATCCGCTATAAAAGGCTACATCACATCGGAGGTATAGTATGTTTAAAGCAAAGATTTGGAAACTTGGAGATGATATAGATACAGATATTATTCTGCCTACAGAATATTTGGCCTACGAGACTGTGGAAGAAATGAAGCCTTACGCATTTAGTCCACTTCGCCCAGAGCTTGCTGCCAAAATTCAGCCAGGGGATATGATAGTAGCTGGCCATAATTTTGGATGCGGCTCTTCAAGAGAGCAGGCACCAGAGGTGGTAAAGGCTCTTGGTATATCCTGCATTGTTGCAAAATCCTATGCAAGAATCTTTTTTAGAAATGCTATAAACAATGGCCTTCTTCTTATAGAGCAGCCTGATTTGTATGATGAGGTTTCAGAGGGAGATGTGGCAGAGGTTTTTACAGGCGAAGAAATTAAGGTTAATGGAAAGTCATATCCTATAGCTTCGTTGCCAGATAATCTGTTGGAAATACTTGAAGCAGGCGGCCTTGTAAAGGCAATGAGAAAGAAGAATGGTTTAGCGTAATACAGGAGATATTATGGGACATACATTAGTTGAAAAGATAATTGGAAATAAGGTTGGCCACGAGGTAAAGCCTGGTGATATTGTAACTGTACCTGTGGACTGGTGCATGATAGATGATATTATGGTGCCCTTTGCAGTACAAAAGTTTCAGGAGATGGGATTTGCTAAGGTAGCAAAGCCTGATAGCGTGGTTTTAATCTATGATCATTTCTTACCTGCTACACAGGTAGATGATACCAGACATTTTAGAGTTGGAGATGAATTCGCTGAAAAATATGGAATTAAAAACATCCACAGAACAGATGGAATTTGTCATCAGCTGATGACTGAGGCAGGCTATGTAAAGCCTGGTGATATTGCATTTGGAACTGATAGTCACACTGTTACTTACGGCTGCGTAGGTGCATTTGCTACAGGTATCGGATATACGGAAATGGCAGGAATCCTTGGCACAGGAGAGCTGTGGGTGAGAGTTCCAGAATCTATTAAGGTAGAGATTAATGGTAAGCTTCCTAAAAACGTAATGTCCAAGGATGTGATTCTTAGAATTATAGGTGATTTGACAGCATCTGGGGCAACATATCAGTCTATCGAATTTACAGGAAGCACTATAGATGAAATGAGTATTGCCAGCAGAATGGCAATGTCTAATATGGCAGTTGAGGCTGGGGCAAAATGTGGTTTGTTTACACCTGATGAAAAGACCTGCGAATACTGTAATATTCCTTTCGATGACAGTGTTAAGGCTCTTTATGCAGATGATGATGCGGTATATTCGAAAGTACTAAAATATGATGCGAAGGATTTTGTACCGGTTCTTGCCTGTCCATCGCTTGTGGATAATATTCATCCAGTTGAAGAAGCTAAGGGGACAAAGGTTGACCAGGTTTTCTTAGGCTCATGCACTAATGGAAGATTAGAGGATTTGCAGACAGCAGCAGCTATTTTAAAGGGAAAGCATGTGGCACCTTTTGTAAAGATGATAGTTACTCCTGCCAGTCGAAAGATTTATAGACAGGCCTTAAGTGACGGCACTTTGCAGACACTTTCTGATGCAGGCTGTATCATTACTACACCAGGCTGTGGTCTTTGCTGTGGAAGAGGTGGTGGAATCCTTTCCGATGACGAGGTAGTAGTAGCTACCAATAACAGAAATTTCTTGGGACGAATGGGAACAAGCAAGGTTAAGATATATCTAGCCAGTCCTGCTACAGCGGCAGCCACTGCCATTGCAGGAACAATAACAGAAGCGTAAAAAAAGGCGTATCGTAAGTGATACGCCCTATTTTTATGCACTAATATATTCTTTTATCTTATCCTGGTTTAAATCTTCACCGATTACAATAAATACCTCCTGACCTACAGGCATGGTATTTAATTCGAAATCCTCTTTTGTGGCATTAAACTGATACCATATTCCATCATCCAAAAAGAAGCCCTTTGCCCTGTGGATGTTTCCAAAGCTGTCATCGGACATAAGTGTGTCAATTTTTGCTTTAATATCAGCCTTTTTCATTGGAAGCTCTAAGAAGTAAACAGTCTTGTAATCACTGTCATCGGTGGTCCTTCTTTTTACATAGGAACGGGTAGCATAGCTTGCGTTTGTAAGCGTGGCAAAATCTTCTTCAGTTAATTCATCCCAGTCCTTTGCAAAGCAAAGCTTATCTACATCGATTTTAAGCTGGCTTTTTTCAGCGGCATTATTTAAATGTTCTTTTGTTTTAGCTATTTGAGCATTGTCAACAAGCTGAGTTCGACTAAGCACAATCCTTCCAGCATTTGCTATTTGAGAAGCTAAAAAGAAATCGGAGTCAGATGATAAATCATCCTCAAGCTTTGCATTAACTATCGTAATTACGTTACCTATTTCGTAAAATCTATCCAGTGGCTCTTCGTGTAAAACATCGAAGAATTCATCCACATCAAATATTCCAGATGGCTCAATTATGACTCTGTTGTAGCCACTCATGGCCATTGCAATAAGCTTTGTTTTAAATCGGCGTTTGTGGCAATCGGCATCACATCCACCTGCAACCATTTCAAGCTCGCAATTTTCACCTCTAAGCTCGTTAAGCAAAAGCATATCCACGTTTACTGCGCCGTAATCATTTTCCAATATTCCGATTCTAAGGCCCTGGTTTATAAAATGCTTTGCATATATTTTTAAAAAGGTTGTCTTTCCACTTCCTAAGAAGCCTGTTATCAAATCTACTTTAATCATTTAAATACCTCTCTTAAGTATTAAAATTTTATCATATCCTGCAATATTTTATACACAAATGTTTGATAAAATTACTGCAGGTGTTATAATCGAGAAGATTATAAATTTGAAAGAGGAAGAAATATGGGAATCGTAGTACTTGGAGCAGTATTTATTGACATTAAGGGACATTCTATTTCTAGCTATATTCCAGCAGGAAGAAATGTTGGTACAGTAGAAGAGGTTCATGGTGGTGTCAGCAGAAATGTTGTTGAGGATATAGCTAATGTAGAGCTTAGACCTACATTTGTTAGTCTTGTAGACGAAAGTGGTATTGGCACAGGTGTTCTTGATAAGCTTAATAATCATAAGGTAGATACAAGATTTGTTCGCCGTACACCAGACGGAATGGGCAAGTGGCTTGCAGTTTTTGATAATCATGGTGACGTAGTGGCATCTATCTCAAAGCGTCCAGACCTTTCTGTTATCAATGATATTCTTGATGAGCAGGGAGATGAAATTTTCAAGGATGCAGATAGTATTGCTCTTGAAATTGATATGGAAAAGGATAGCATCAAGCGTGTATTTAAGTATGCCGAAAAATATAACCTTAAGGTTTACGCAGCAGTTTCAAATATGAGCATTGCTGTAGAAAGAAGAGATTTTCTTAAGAATGTAGAGTGCTTCGTATGTAATCAGCAGGAAGCAGGCATTCTTTTCATGGATGATTATTCAGAAAAGACACCTGAGGAAATGCAGGAAATCCTTGCAAAGAAGATTCAGGGTGCTCAGATTAAGAAGATGATTGTAACTCTTGGAGGACAAGGGGCAGTATATGCAGATATAGATGGCAACACAGGATTTGTACCTGCAAGAAAGGTAGATGTTAAGGATACAACTGGAGCAGGAGATTCATTCTTCGCAGGTGTAACTATTGGTCTTACTTACGGAAAGACTATTCAGGAGGCTTGTGAAATCGGTTCGACTCTTGCAGCTTCAGTAATTGTTACATCAGACAATGTATGTCCTAGATTTTTACCTAGTGAATTTGGTATCGAGGTTCCTGAAAACTAGCGCAATTATGGGGTGAGCTATGGATAAGGGGTTTTTACGAAAAGTTGTAGTTGCATTATATGTTATTATTATACTTTTTATTGAGCTTTTGGGATTTGCATATTCGAACCAGGAAGACGGCAAATATCATGAGAATTATATTGATTTTGATTATGGATGGACTGTCGATAATGTAGAAGTGAAATTTCCTTATGAAGCAAGTGGAAGGTTCACTATCAGCAACACTATGCCTCAGGTATATGGGGACCAATTTCTTATTTTTAATTGTTATTATGACAATTTCACTATCTATATTGATAATGAAGAGGTATTTCGTTCACTGGACCATAAATTATTTAATGTGTCCTCTAATGTTGGCAAAAAGGAAATACATTTTCCGTTAAAGGAAGAATATACAGGAAAGAAAATTGATATTGTATTGCAGCTACAGAAATCACTTTATGGAGCGGAGATTTATGGCGCTAGCATAAGTACTAGATCTGGTTATGGGCTTCATATTGTTAAGAAACAGTGGCTGCAGCTTTCCGTTGCCATCATTCTGTTTTTCTATGGCTTATGTGAAGCTATTATCGCTATTTATTTTATATTAAAGCGTTCTCATATTCTTAGAAAGTTATCATTTGAAGCATTACTATACGCTGGTATTTTTGCAATAACTGCCAGCGTGTGGCTGTTATGTCAAACTAGATTATTATATGTAATATGTGGTAATGGTACAGGATTTGCAATCTTAGAAATCATAACATTTTTGATGTTACCACTGGGCTTTTTGGAATTAATTCGTGCTGTAAACTTTAGAATTAGTTTTGTTGACAATGTTTTAGATGGTATTATAGCACTTAGCATTGTTCTTGTTTTTGTTCTTTGCTTCTTTGGGGTAATAGATTGGGGACAGACAATTATAATTGGCCACTTGATTGATTTTATTGTTGTAATTCTTAGTGTATATTATTGCTACACTAGTCTGAAGGAGGCCAAGCGAAAATCCGAAAGACGGTTAATTGCATTTGGTAATCTGACATTTCTGCTGGTTTGCTTAGTATCCCTTGCAATGTTTATTAATAATATTGACAGTAAATACAATATTGTTTTGGTAATCGGCTTAATGATTTATATTTCTACTCAGGTAGGGGTTATTTATAGGCGTATTGGACTTAAGGTGGAAGAGGAGGAAGAGCTGGTTCAGGCTAAAGAGCTTGCTTACACTGATGAGTTAACACATCTTACTAACAGAAGATACTTCTATGAAGAAGTAGCTTCATTGGCTGATAGAGAATTGGTAAGAGATACAACTGTTGTTTATTTTGATATTAATAGATTAAAGTACTATAACGATAATTTTGGTCATGATGCCGGAGATGAGTTGCTGATTGCTGCCGCTCAATGTATAAATGATGGCTTTGATGATAGCTCCACAGCTGTTATAAGCAGAATTGATGGTGATGAATTTATTGTTATGCTGATAGCTTCTGAAACGGAACTTAATCGTAGAATTGATAAATTTAAATCCCTGTCAAGCAAATGGAAGGGCAAGTACATAGATGGTTTTACAGCTGCAATAGGTGTAGCTACAATACGAGATTATCCAGAGGCTACAGTCGAAGAATTATGTAAAATAGCGGATGATAATATGCTTCTTGATAAGAAAAAATATTATTCTGAATCGGGCTATGATCGTAGAAAGAATTAATTGATATTTTCCCCTGTTATGATAGAATTAAAGTTGATTTTATTATAAAGATGGGCAGGATAATGTTAGAAAATAATACTACAAAATACAGACAGATGTATTTTGATATGGATGGAGTCATAAAACAAGAGACATATGTTTTCCAAAGGGAAATGACTGCTGAAGAGCAGGAGACCTACGAGAATTTAGTCGCAGATTCTAATCAGATGACAATTTTTGATTTTATAAGTGATTGAGACCTTGGAGGATGTCCAAGGTCTTTTAATATATTTAAGGAGAAAAGTTATGAGTTTATTGGAAGTAAGTGTTACAGAATTTACTAATCAGTTGGCAGCTAAAACTTCAGTTCCAGGAGGCGGCGGTGCCAGCGCATTAGTTGGAAGCATCGGTATTGCTTTAGGTTCAATGGTAGGAGAATTTACTGTTGGAAAGAAAAAGTATGTTGATGTGGAAGATGACATAAAGGCTTTGATGAAGCAGGCAATGGAGCTTCAGAATAAGCTGCTACAATGTATTGATGATGATGCTACAGCCTTCGAACCTTTATCTAAGGCTTATGCCATCCCAAAGGAGGACAGCTCTAGAGATAGTATTATGGAGCAGTGCTTAAAGGATGCAGCCAAGGTTCCATACGAAATAGTTAAGCTTGCAGCATCAGCTATAGATTTACAGGAAGAATTTTCCAAAAAAGGATCTAAGCTTATGATTAGCGATGCCGCAACTGGTGTGGCGTTACTTTCTGGTGCCATGAAGGGCGCGGCTGTTAACGTAAAGGTTAACACAAAGCTTATGAAGGATAGAGATTACGCAAAAACAATTGATGATAGTGTTGATGAATATTTAGATAAGTATCTTAAAAAGGCTGATGAAATCTATTTTAATGTTATATCAAGATTATAATTAGGAGGAGACATGGCTAAACTACTTAAGGGAAAAGATGTTGTTGAAAGTTTAAATGCAAAGCTTGCTGAACAAGTGTCAAAGCTTAAGGCAGACGGAATAACACCTACACTTGCAATTCTTAGAGTTGGTGAAAGAGAGGACGATTTGTCCTACGAAAGAGGGGCTAAGAAAAGATGTGAGCAGGTAGGGGTTTTAGTTAAGGTTGTTGCTCTGCCAATGGATGTTACTGAGGAAGAATATTTAGGTGAATTAGATAAATTAAATAATGATTTAACAGTAAACGGGATTCTTATGTTTAGACCACTACCTAAGCATATAGATGAAATGAAGGCAAGAAATATGCTTGCAGCTGAAAAAGATGTTGATGGCTGTACAGATTTATCTCTTGCAGGAGTTTTTACAAATACTGAGCTTGGATTTGCTCCATGTACAGCAGAAGCTGCTATGGAAATTCTCAAGTTTTATAATATCCCATTACAGGGAAAGAAGGCTGTGGTAATTGGTCGTTCTTTGGTTATTGGCCGTCCTGTTGCAATGCTCCTTATGCATGCTAATGCAACTGTTACTATTTGTCATACAAAAACAACTGATATTACAGCTATTACAAGGGATGCAGATATTGTTGTAGTGGCTTCAGGTCAAATGGAAAGTGTTGGTAAGGAATATCTTAGCCAAGGCCAGACTGTTATTGATGTTGGAATCAGCTACAACAACGAAAAGAATAAATTATGCGGCGATGTTAAATTTGACGAAGCAGAGGAAATAGTTGATGCTATTACACCTGTTCCTGGCGGAGTTGGTGGCGTTACCACAAGCATACTTGTAAAGCATGTTATAGAGGCTGCAATTAGACAAAATTCTTAATATTTATTTATCAAAAAAGCGAAATTTTAATTCAAAATGACCGATTAATTAGGTAAAATATAAATATATTGTAATCGGGAGAGTATTATGACTATTGATAAGTTGGTTGCGGGACAGGTTGTCACCTTAGAGATATTAATAGGTGATTCTGCATTTGAATTTAAAACAGAGGTTATAGGTACAAACAATGGCACTGGAGCACTTGTGAAGCCTTATATTTATAATGGTACGGTAGTTGATTTCACTCAGGGGTCACCACAGGGATTGTCTTTTTGCTTACACTGCATAGACCCTGTAACAAACGGAAGAGTTGTTTGGAAGGATTTATCAGTTACTTTAGTTAACTTTAAAGGAATTGATTATTATGCCATTGATGCTAAGGCATTTGGCAAAATTGCAGCTTCTAGTGAAAGAAGAGAGGACGGGCGCGTTATAGTCAAAAAGCCTGGTTCTGCTCTTATGGAAGATGGTCGTAGATTCTCTGTTTCAGTTCTTGATATTAGCGATAGCGGTATATCTTTTATTGGAAATTCATTCAGAGTAACAATTGGAGATGTAGTAGAGGTTAACTTTGCAGATAAAGCTAATGATTCGGACTTTAGTTTAGCGGTAAAGGCTAGAATCGTTAGAGCGGAAACTGAGCGCAGAGGTGTTTTTTATGCGGGCAAGATTCTAGAAAGAGACAACAAGCTATTAGCTTACTTATGCTTTAAGGGATTGGATAAGAGAAAAGATACTGGTTTAGAGTAGGGGCAGCTATGGGGGATGAAAAATTAAAACAAGAGCTCTTATATATGGTAAAGCTTACATCCAAATACGATTTTACCAGGATGGAGGTTGTGGAAGGAATTCTGAGGCTAGAAAACGAGCGAGAAATTCTAGGCTCAGTTTTTGGTAAGAGATTTAAAGGCAGGATTTTTGATATTGCTGCAGGGGTGGAAGTTGATGACAAATGTGTTATCTGCGGCCAGCATGCGGACAACCATGTAATATGCAATCATTGCATGGAAACAATTGGCGACAGTGATTATGCCAAAAATAAAATCAAGACTAAAGAAAAGCTAAGGTTCAAGCTTAACGTTAATGTTAAGAAATGTATCACAACAGTTATTTTGGCTTTGCTTGTTTTAATATTGTTATTTCAAATATGGATTCTTATTATGTGGTATAGCATTCCTGATTACAATCAGCTTGAAAAGCCTAGAGTATCAGAATTTGAGGTAACTCCAATATCTTCTGAGGAAGAAGCATATAATCAAATAATATTGGATTTCCCAGAAGAGGAAGGCTATACAGTTACTTTCGGAAGAGCTGACACAGAATATGTAGGTCGTTTTAATCTTGAATTAGGGGATTGCTGTCTTGAAAAAGAAGATGAGCTTACTGATGAAGAAAGATATGATTATTTCTTTACAGAGGATGTGTATATCTTCTATATTTCTTATTTGCAGAATCATTCTAGCAAGGTAGGAATGGCAGAAATTAATCAGGACGGTGAAATTATAATAGAAGGAACCTTTAACGACGGCAGAAGAACGGATTCATTCTATAAATTTAGATAGTTATATTTGAAAATAGATTTTTATTTTCACAACTAATACATAATTTTTTGGTATTATGCGTCTATTGAATTATGGTATTAGTCGGAGGTATATATGAGACTTAGACCAGATGAGGAGAGAAGGCTTAAAGCTATTCTTGCACCATTCAAGGCTGATGAAAGGGTGCAAACAATGAAAGACTACATTCAACATGGCAAGATATCTACCTATGATCATGTGGAAAGTGTTACAAGACTTAGCTTTTGGATTAACAAGAGATTTCATTTAGGTGGGGACGACAAGGTATTATCAATAGGAGCCTTCCTACATGATTATTACCTGTATGATTGGCATGTTACAGATGATGGACATGGCTTACACGGTTTTTCACATTCAAAAACAGCATGTGATAATGCAACCAAGCATTTTGGCATTTCAAAGAAAACCCAAGGTGTAATCGAAAGCCACATGTGGCCTTTAAATATAACAAAGATTCCAAAATGCAGAGAGGCATGGATTGTATGTCTGGCAGACAAATGCATTTCTACTAAAGAGACTTTGTTGTGCAGATAAATAGGTAAATAAAGTATTTATATAAAAAGGGGCTATGATATTGCATTGCCTCTTTATTAATGCTATAACTGTATTAATAAGACTAGAACAGTTCAAACTATCGAAAGGGAGACTTAAGTATGAAAAAAAAGATTGTGGCAATCTTGTTGATTGCTATTATTGCTGCGTCTGCAGTTTTTACTTTTAAATCTGGAATTCTATCTAATGTTTCTGGAAAATCAGATGATTCATCACAAATCTACGTTACACCTTTAAATGAAATAATGGGAGAACAAAGCAGTTATACTCCTGAAGTTTTTATGGGCGTTGTTGAAGGACAGGAGTCTACTAGCATAACTAAAAGCTCAGAAAGAGAACTAGATCAGATATTTGTTGCTGAGGGGGATAGTGTATCTGAAGGTACTCCATTATTCTCTTATAAAACAGATAATCTTGAGGCTGAAATAGTTCAGTATGGCTTTGATATTGAAGGCTATAATTTAAATATTGCAAATAGCACAAGACAGATAGAAAAGCTTCAGACTGATTTGGCTAAAATAAAAGGTCAGACCGATAAGGATAAGGAGGCCAGAGAAGATATTCAAAATCAGATAAATGGATTAAACACTGATATTGCAATCACTCAGAATTCAATAGAGCAGACTAATGCCAAAATTGAAGAAAACAAAAAGAAGATGGGGAATTCAACAGTAAAGTCACCTGTTTCAGGAACCATTACAAAGATTGCGGATGATACTAATCCATACACTTCAGATGGTACCTTTATTACAATCCTTGCATCTAAGGAAATGCGTGTTAAGGGCCAGATTAATGAGCAGAATGTATGGGCTATTAATGTAGATGAGCCTGTTACACTTCGTTCTCGCGTGGATGAATCAAAGACATGGTCTGGAACAATTACAAAGATTGATACAGAGTCTAAACAGGAAAATAATGAAAACTCTTATGGCGGGGAAGATTCTAGCGATAGCACATCAACAAAATATCCTTTCTATATAACACTTGATAGCAGTGAAGGATTGATGATGGGCCAGCACTTATACATTGAGATTGGTCAAACAGATGCCCCTGAAATGGATTTTTCTAATGGTACTTATCTGTACGATTATTACTTAGCTTATGATGAGGATGGCAATCCATTTGTCTGGGTTGATAAAAATGGAAAGCTTGCAAAGCAGCCTGTTGAGCTTGGTGATTATTATGAAGAGCAGATGGTATATGAGGTTAAGGGGATAGATAAGAAAACTAAGCTTGCATACCCAATGGAAGATATGAAAGAGGGTATGAAGACAGTATCTAGTGTTGAGGGTGAATAGTTATGATAGTTAAATTAAATAATATATATAAAGTATACGGACAATCAGGCTCCGAAACTTCTGTACCAGCACTTAATGATGTTTCTCTTACTGTCAACGAAGGTGAATACGTAGCCATAATGGGACCATCAGGTTCTGGTAAAAGTACACTTATGAATGTTATTGGCTGCCTGGATAAACCAACCAGCGGTGAATATTTTTTCGAGGATATGGATGTTCTTAAATTAAAGGACAGACAAATGTCGGATTTAAGATTAAATTCTATCGGCTTTGTATTCCAATCCTTCTATCTAATGAACGAGGAAAATGCCATTGAAAATGTGGCCCTTCCATTAAGCTATGCTGGTGTAAAAAAGAAGGAGCGAGAAAGACGTGCTATCGAAGCTTTAAGCAGAGTTGGACTTGCAGACAGAGTTAAATTCAGACCTGACCAGCTTTCTGGCGGACAAAAGCAACGTGTTGCTATAGCAAGAGCAATTGTTAATAATCCTAAGGTTCTTCTTGCAGATGAGCCTACAGGTGCCTTGGACCAGAAATCTGGTGCAGCAATTATGGATTTGTTCCAAAAGCTTAATGATGAGGGAACAACAATTATTATGATTACCCACGATTCTAATATTGCCAGCCATGCGAAAAAAACCTATCGCATTGTTGATGGTAAGCTCTATTCTGGGTTAGAGGAGGGCAAGCATGAAGAAGTTTAAGCCTTTAATTATAGTTGTTGTAATTATTCTAATTGTAGCTGGCGGATTGGTTGGGGTATTTAACTACAGACAAAGCAAAAAGACAGCTAAAGTTGTCTCCATGGCAAACGAGGGTATAGATGAATATTGGGGCGACAATATTCAAAGCTATGGAACAGTTACCTCTGAAAAATCCCAAACCGCTTATATTTCAAAGGGAACAGAAATCCAGTCTGTTAATGTGAAAGAGGGAGACCATGTAAATGAAGGTGATGTCCTGATGGTTGTTAAAAAGCAGTCACAGGATATTAAGGGAAAAGAGCTTCAGATACAAAAGGCTGCCCAACAGCTAGCGGTTGAACAGACAAAGCTTGACCGTCTTCTTAATACTAAGCCTGCTCCTACAAATACATATCAAATGGATTACTATAGCAATTATACTTATGTTTCTGCTATAGATTATATTGCTAAGGAAGATATGGGAAATGACGGCTACGGTGGAACCTACCAAGCAGATGATGTGGTTGCCAGTGAAATCTATGACGTAGATGGAAATAAGACCAGCACTATTTATTACATCTATAAAGAAGAAACGGATGAGAATAACAATACAGTCCGTGAAAAGATGTCAGTAGAAAAGCTTAGAGGAGCTGTTACATCTGAAGATTTAAAGGATACCGACAAATTCGATACTAAGTCAAAAACAAGCAATTATGAATATATAAGAACTACAGAATATTATGATTCTGAAACTCATAAGCCTGTTGGAGAACAAGTATTTTATAGAGATGGAACCCTTGAAAGAGAGCATAAGGTCCCTGATGGAATGAATGCAGCACAGCTTAAGGACGCTATTGAAACATCTCAGGAGAGTATTAAAAAGCAGGATTTAGAGCTTCGTAAGCTGAAAAATGAGTTGGAAATAATAATTAACACAAGCGACAATGGAGAAATCGTAGCTAAGGTATCAGGAACAGTATCTAAGGTTCAAAATATTGATAACTATAATACAAATCAGCCTTTCTTGATTGTTTCTGCTACTGATGAGTACTATATTTCTGGAGCCATTGGAGAATTTTATTTGGATAGTGTACATGTTGGTGATACGGTTTCAATCAATTGCTGGGACAACGGTACAACAGCAGAAGCGGTTATTACAGAAATCAGCGACACACCAAGTAAGGACCAAAACTTTTATGATGGTGGAAACAATAACAGTAGTAACTATGAATTTAAAGCAAGCTTTGACAGAAGCAGCGGTATAGAAATTGGATCAGCAGTAGATATTTCTATCACTCCTGCAGGTAATGAGGAGGGAGGCTTTTATATTCCATCCTACTTCATTCGCAAGGATGCATCTGGAAACTATGTTATGAAAATGGGTAAATCTAAAAAGCTTAAGAAGGAATATGTTAAGGTTGGTAAAAGCTTATGGGGTTCTATGACAGAAATCAAACAGGGAGTTACTAAAAAGGACTACCTTGCTTTCCCTTATGCAAATGGAGCCATAGAAGGTATTCTTTGTGAAAAAGCTGATAGTTTAGATACCGGTGATGGAGGTCTAGGTTAATGTTTGAAAATATAAGATTAGCCTTTAGAGGCATATGGACACATAAGCTTAGATCATTTTTGACTATGCTTGGTATTATTATAGGTATAGCAGCTATCATCGCTATCGTTTCAACTATTGAAGGAACCAATCAACAAATAAAGGAAAATCTTATTGGCTCTGGCTCTAATACAGTGGATATCCAGCTTTATCAAAATGATTGGCCAATGGATTTATCCTACACTGAACCACCTTATGGCATTCCTTGTGTAAGCGATAGTGTATTAGATGAGATTCGTTCCTTATCGGAGGTTAAATCTGCCAGTAGATATGCCAGCAGACAGATATATGATGGGGTTTATTATCAGAACACTATGATGAATGGCGGATATGTTAAGGGAGTAGAGCCAGACTTCTTCTCAACTGCAAACCTTACAGTGAAGGAAGGCAGATTATTTACTTCAGATGAAGCTAATTCATTTAAAAAGGTATGTATAGTTGATTCAGCTATAGTAGAGGATTTATTGCAAAACGAAGCTCCAATAGGAAAGGTATTAGAAATTGGTGGAGAAGCGTATGTTGTAATTGGCGTTGTAGAATCACGCTCAACATTTGAGCCTACTATCAAGACAGTAGCTGATTATCAAACATATATGCAGGATGAAACTGGAACAGTTTATATTCCGCTTAAGGATTGGCCAATAAGCTATAGATATGATGAGCCAGAAAATGTTCTTGTAAAAGCAACATCAACAGATGATATGACAGCGGCAGGAAAGAAGACTGCAGATATTATTAACGGCAGTATTTCACCAACTGACGATACTATCAAATATCAGTCAAAGGATTTGCTAGAACAGGCACAGCAGCTACAGCAGTTATCATCATCTACTAATTCAATGCTTATTTGGATTGCGGCTATATCTCTTTTGGTAGGTGGAATTGGTGTTATGAACATAATGCTTGTTTCAGTTACAGAGAGAACAGCAGAAATAGGACTTAAGAAAGCCATTGGTGCCAGAAAAGGAAAGATAATGGGACAGTTCTTAACAGAGGCAGCAGTGCTTACATCAATGGGTGGTGTCCTTGGTGTTGTCTGCGGTATTGGATTGGCTCAGATCATTTCTGTAATGAGCGGAACTCCAGTTGCCATATCATGGCCAGCAGCCATTATTGCTGTGGTATTTTCTATGGTTATCGGTATTGTGTTTGGAATCCTTCCAAGCCACCAAGCCGCAAACTTAAACCCAATTGATGCTTTACGTAGCAATTAATTTAAATCAAGCTCGATAGGACAATGGTCGGAGCCGAATACATCAGTATGTATTTTGGCATCGGCCATTTTTTCTTTTAAATCCTCTGAGACAATGAAGTAGTCTATACGCCAACCAGCATTTTTCTCTCTGGCCTTAAATCTGTATGACCACCAAGAATAAATATCAGTCATATCAGGATAGAAATATCTGAAGCTATCGATGAAGCCGGCATTTAAAAGCTCAGTCATTTTTTCACGCTCTTCATCAGTAAAGCCAGCGTTTCTTCTGTTAGTCTTTGGATTTTTAATATCGATTTCCTGGTGAGCTACATTTAAATCGCCACAGAGAATAACTCCCTTTTTTTCCTTGAGCCTACAAAGATAATTTCTGAAATCATCCTCCCAGGTCATACGATAATCAAGACGCTTAAGCTCTGTCTGAGAGTTAGGAGTGTAGCAGGTAATGAAGTAGTAATCTTCGAATTCAAGTGTAATAACACGTCCTTCGTGGTCATGCTCTTCAATGCCTATTCCGTAGCTTACGCTAATAGGTTCTTCCTTAGAATAGATAGCAGTACCTGAATAGCCCTTTTTCTCAGCATAGTTGAAATATACGTGATAGCCTTCTTTTGTAGAATCAAACTGACCTTCAGATAGCTTGATTTCCTGTAGGCAGAAAATATCTGCATCTACTGAATCGAAGTATTCAAAAAATCCCTTGCCTACAACGGCACGAAGTCCATTAACATTCCATGAAATGAATTTTTTCATAAGAGCCTCCATATAATTAATATATGTAAATATTAAAGGTTTGCAGGGGTTCAGGCAAGCTAATTTGAATAGCTTTTATAAACAAATATATAAATATAATGCTTTATGTAATGGAATATATGATATTATTAACCATGCAGGGAGGTGCTAGTATGGCAGATAAAAAAGAGGGTACATTTGTAGTTCACGTTAATAAATGTGAAAATGATACATGGCAGGGACAGGTAACATGGGCTGATCGTGATGAAAAGCTTAATTTTCGTAGCGCTATGGAGCTTATGTCAATCATTGATGCTGCATTAAATGCAGAAGAAAATTAAATAAAATCAATAAGAAAGGGACTCGCAATCGCGAGTCCCTGTTGTTTTTTAAGGAAAAGTTCTAATTATTAGAACTGACCGAAAGCATACTTGAAAAATGAAACTGGCTCTTCGCCTTCTGCTTTCTTTCTTTTGCAATACTTCTCATAATCTGTGTACACGCTGTACATTGTGAATGATACTTCTTCGAACATTCTTATTACCTCCTAAATCTCTTCTTCTCTTGTTTACGTGGATATATTAAACCTTGAATTGTACTTTGTCAACAAAAATAGAGTGAAGAAATTGTGAAAAATGTATAAACGGGTTTTTATTGAGTTAGTTTCCATATTTTGCTACA
>ODAI013243335.1_pt1 | contig 30164 bp, 55 predicted proteins | sample 1539321 | NCBI WGS metagenome assembly ODAI01 (sample SAMN02144231, study PRJEB22623) | gut metagenome | biome: sheep rumen | host: Ovis aries | place: New Zealand
ATCTGCGTTGTGTTTGTCAGCAGCTGTTGCAGCTAGCTGTGTTCTTGCATTTTCATCTTTTTCTTGAAGTCCAGCAAGTTCAGCTTTAGCGGTTTCATTTAAAGTCTTACTGTCTTTAAGATACTTAATATAATGCTCAACATCACCCTTTTGACCATTTTCTTTCCAAGCAGTCCGAATAATTGCTTCTTGCTGTGCAACATTATTATCATCAATTTCAATTCCAGAACGATCAGGCATAACACCATATCCTTCAAGAGAATTACCATTTGCAATATAATAATCTACAATATCTTTTGCAAATGGAAATTTTTGATAAAATTGCTGCATAGTATTAGTAGCAATTTCTTCTCTAGCAGTCTCGACAACATCATTCACATATTGTTGAATACCAGCAGGAGTATCTTCATATTTGATAGGCTGACCATTTTCATCAGTAATCTCAACATCTAAAGCTTTCTGAATATTAGCCAATGTATTATCTTCTGCAGGATTTTCAATTGTAAAAGATTTAATCCATTCAGCAACTTCATCTGCTTTTTTAAAGATATTTCCTTCAGCATCAACAGCGTTTCCGTTGTCGTCTATAGTATAAGTTTTATCATCTACTTCTAATTTAGTACCAGCTTTAAGTGGTTCTTGTTTATCTTTATCAGAAGTTCCTGTTCCTTTTCCATCCTTTTCACCTTTATCATCACCAGAACCTGAACCACTACCTTCTCCACCAGTTCCTTCCCCACCTTTATCACCTTCCCCACCTTTACCGTTTTTATCATCAAGATCAGTAGCTCCCTTATTATCTTGTGTTCCTTTATCAAGGTCAGTAGCGTTTTCACTACCTTTACCTTCTGTACCAGTGCTACTACCAGAGTTACTACCTGTTCCACCGTAGCCAAGACCATCTACATCAAATGCCATAATTAAATAGTTTTTAATGTTAATATTAATATTTTCAGCACCATTGTGCTTTATACAATATTAACAAGTTTATTCAATTTAACAAAAGTATTTTTATATACATTTGTATAAAATAGCTGTAAAGTGCTTATTTTCAACAATTTAGAAAAATAATAATTTTCTAATTTCGACCATACAAGCCCTTCAGAGGCACTATTTGCCAGCCATGATAAATTGCTCACAATCAAGCAAATAAAGCCGTTAGAGCCACCGGAAATCCCCTTTAGAGGGATGCAGGCACAAAAATAATGCAGCCAGACTTAAATCTAACTGCATTATCAAAATTATATTATTTAGTAGGTTTTTTATTAAGTGCTTTTTCTCTTAAAGCTCTATCTTTATCTTTATTAGCATTATCTGTTATAAGTTTTTCTTTTTGTAAACGAAGTTTATCTCTTTGAAGTTGGAGATTTGCTGCGGCAATTCTTTCATCAGCTTCTCGTTTAAGAGCATCAGATAGATCATTAGGATAAGAAAGACGATTAGAATCAGCTTGAATAAGAGCAACTTGTTCTCTAAAATATCCTTCAACTTCAGCAGTCTTTCTTTCTTCTTCACCTTTGGCTTCAATTTGTTTAAGAGCAAACTCTTGTTTCATCTGTTCTAACATTTGATCCATTTGCTTTAATTGCTCTTCATGTTGATTCTTCAGGTTTGAGAACTTTTCTACTAATTTCTTTACTTGTGCAACATTATCTCCTTCAATAGCAGCAATTGCCATATTGGCATCTCCATTTTGGCCTAGGTTAAAAGCAAATTGTCTAAGGGCTTCGAGTTTTTCTTTTTCTGCAGCACTTAATTTAACACTTACTCCATAATCAGCATAAACATTTTTATCAATATCAAGACTTATGAATTTTTGTTCTTTAGTATTTAAATCATTATATGATGATTCGAGTCCATCAATATATGCAAGTTTACTATAATCTAAAAGCCTAACATAATCTCTAAGTCTGACTTCATCCATCATAAGTTCCACTATGACAGAACCCATAGAACCTCTAGCAATAGCTTCTTGAGTAGTTCCTTTACCAGCAGTATTAGCAATCTCACCATATCTTTGAGGTGTCATATCAACTTCTTCACGAGCAGAATTTTTAATTTCTTGAAGAAGACTACTAAGAGATGTAATATAATCAGATAAATTTTCTTGAAGAATACGAATTTGTTGGGCTCTAGCATTACCTACATCGGTTTCATCATCATATATTAAGTTTCCAGCAGCAAGCATTTTATATAATGTATCATCAGGATTCTTACCGAGTAAAGATTTAGGTATAACCATCATAGAAAGTTTATTTCTGGCTATAACCATTTCCCTGTGATAAGATACAATATTATAAAATATTTGGAATGGAAATACAGTATCTATAACACTAAAAGTTCCAAAGCCAGGAAGAAGCTCTGTAAGACCATTATAAGGAAGTTTTCCTCCTCTATTATAATCAATTGGTTTACATTTTCCAGGATATACTGCAGTATTTCTAGTACCTATACGAGTAACTTCATATACTTGAGGAACAAATACATAATCAATATTTATATCTCCAAGTTCAGGAGTAAGTTTGTAATCATCATTTTCAACTCTTGTTGAGATTATTCCTACTTCATTTACATATTTAACAATAGCTCTTCTAGCACTACTTCTCCAAACTACATGCCAAACATCATAAAGGCCAGGGTTTAAATCTCTCATCATATTAGGTTGAGCAGAAAACTTTTTAATTTCAGATTGAGTAAATTTTCCGGCACAATCACTATATATAGTAGAATATTCTTTAAATGTTAGTGTTGGAATACTACTTGCACCATAATGAGCATAATAATCTTCAAGAAACTTTTTATCTCTTTCATCAAGTTGATCTCCAAATTCATCTATAATTTGCTGATAACTAAGTTTACGGCGTTCACAAAAAGCATCATAATCTTCAACAAACATATTATCATTTGGAATAGGAAATGCATCTCTAGGACTAACGCATCTATGAATTAGTTTTTCACCTTGCACTTCACTATAAGTATAAGTTTCACCAAAAGATACAAAATTAAAATAAGCTTCAATATATACAAGAGTATCATTTACAACATCTCTTATATAATCTAGAAGAGATTGACCTTGAGCACTATATTCGTCAATATACTCTTCTTCAACCTGTTTAGCAAAAATTTCAATATCTATTTGTTCAGAAGGATTAAATTCTTGAGGATTACCGCCTTGCCCAATAAACTCATTATATGTTTTCATGATTTCTTGAGCAATTCTAGCCTCAATAAGTTTATTTACTTCCTCCCTGACTTTAGCTTTACGAGCCATCACAACTTCAGGGTTGTGAGCAGTAACAATAAAATCGTGAGGATTTTTGGAATATTCAGATACAAATCTTCGTATAATTCCCTTCATCATATCATAATTACGCATATCAGCAGGAAAACGCGTATATTTCTCATTTTTCTCATTATAAGGATTGAGAATCTTTTTATAATATTTATCAGGGAAGTTACCTTTAATAATTTGATATTTTTCTTCAAGTATTGCAGTATCTCTAATACTCTGTGCTTGAGCTATAAGCCAATCTGCGCAATTAGCATAAAATTCAGGTTTTTGTTTTTCTGCTTCAGAAATAGTCTGAACAGGAAAATTAAAAGGTCCTAAATTAAGTGTAGGTTCGGACATAATTAATTTAAAATAATGGTATTATTAAACTTTATTTAGTTTAAACTAAAAACCTTTTTCATTAAGGTCAACAGCCTCAAGTTCAGCTCTCTTCCTAAGAACAGTAAGATAAGCATCCATAGCCTTGAGCTGTTCATCATAAATTTCTCTAGGACAAGTAGGCGTGAAAGTAAGAGTTCCTTCATCCCACTTTTTGCACATTTCAACAAGTCTGAGATAACGAACTTCAACTTGCTTAAATTCAGCTTTAAACCTCTCTTTGTAATCGGCAGAAACCATACCAATAGCAGTACCACTAAGAACATTTACTTCATGATAGCTGTTTTCAAATACTTTCTTAGGACTCCAAGAATCATAATCGTTATCTGTGTAATGAACATGATAGCCCTCAGCTTTCCTATCTGTAATTGTACGAGGATAAAAACCTTTATCTGCAGCCTCACCTTGAGTCATAGGTTCAGCTTCTACAATCTTTACACCAATGTATTTTTTCATAATATTGTATTTTAAATTGTTAAAATAGTTAATAATACCATTATTTTAACTAATACCATTCTCTGTTAAGAATATCATTTTCATCAATATTTTCTGCAGTTAATTCAATACGATGTGTTAATTGATTTTCAGCAGTAAGATTAAGAGATTTCCAATAAATACCACGAAGTATCATTTCAGAAACTCTATCAAAGTTACCTTTAACATTCCATTTCTTCAATTCAAGAATACTTTGGTAATCATATATTCGATGAAAATTCCTAATAGGATTTCCATTTTCATCCTTACCTATTTCTTCATAAAGAAATTCTTTAAGAAGTCGGAGGCCATCAAGCTTATGTTGAGTATTACCCATATTATAACCATATTCTTTGCTGTATTTACCTTCCATAGAAGTATCCCAAACAAATAATGGTTCACAGGCAAGATATTTAAGAGCACCCCATTTTCTAAAGTTAGAAACAGTTTCACCTCGGTTAATTTCAACGGCAACTGTTCCTATACAATTATAAAATCTTGCAAGTTGATAAAGTATTCTATCTGCTTCTTCAAGTCTATCAGGACGACCATAATAAGCTGCACAAAGCTTTTGCTTATATCCATTAAGGACACAAGGATTCATCCAAACTTTTATACTATTATGAGAATACTTATCGGTAAGCTCAGTTCTATCTTTATCTATACCAACAGGGTCATATGTAATAGAGTAAGTTCCTTTTGGTATTTCTTTTTTAACATTTCCATTAATATCATATTTTTCAGTATATTCAGGAAAAAACCAAATACGAACACAGCCATGAGCATCTTCATTTTGTCTACGAGGAACTCCATAAATCCAATCATAAACAGGTTTGTGTTCTTTTGCTAAAATCTTATTAGATAAAAATCTAACTTCTCCATTAGGAAGTTCTTCAAATTGACCATCTACACCAAAATGTAAATCAGTATCAAATTTAAGTTTTTCTTCCCAAGCATTAAGCTCCTCAGAACTAAATAAGTTTTCAGAAGCACTACTAAATGATTCAGCAGGAAAATTAGCATACTGACCAATATAGTTTATATAATCAGAATAACTTTTGGCACTAGCTTTCTTTTTTTCTCGTTCTACTTTAGCAATCTGTAGGCCAATATTAAGATTGCTATTTCCATCTTTATCAAGACCATACCAAGTATGGCCAGAATCATCTTTAATTTCACCTTCAAGTCCCCAACAATAAGGCTTAAAGTATCCACAAACTTCATTTCTGCTATCTTTATCCCAAACATTTTCAAAAGGCATAAAATTGAAAGCACCTGGATTATAAAAGTTTCTTTCAAAAACTTGCATATTTCCTGCAGTAGCAGTTCCCCAAGCAGCAAGAAAACCTGTAGTGTAAGCACCAGTTCTAAGAGTAGGTTCAGTAACTCCCATGAATTCATCAAAATTATCCATAGTAGATACCTCTTCAACTTTTATTTCAACTGCATCTTTACCGATAGCACAGTTAGGATTATGGAAAGCAGATACTGAAAGTAATGAGCTATGCCAACTATTAACAGCTTCAGTATTATTAGGAAGTCTAAACCCTAAGCGAAAATCTTCAGCTTTAGTGCTCAAAAGACCTCTTTTAAACATTGTCTTTTCTTCATAGAACTTTAAGTTTGTAGTAGTAAAATCAGTAAGACCTTTAGCATCAGTAAGATAATCAGATTTATTTGCAACATGAATAACAGTTTTATGAGGTTCGTTGTTTACAGCATTTGCACTACTAGCAGCCATCATATAAGAAAAACCACCACGACGAGTTTTATCAATAAGAATATTAAAGCCATTATTCTTTGCAAATTCAATACAATGAAAAGTCCAAAATTGACTATCAATAAATCTAGGAAAATCAAATTTCTTAGAACCAGTATTAACATTACCTTGTTTAACAGTAGAAGTATCAAGACGCTCCATTTGTGTATAATTAAGGAAATTATAATGATTTCCTGTAATATGCACATTTCTAATTTCACCATTTGGCATTAGTAAACAAGGAGCATCAAAACCATTTTTTCTTCTATATTCTTCCCTTCTTCTAAGATGTCTGTGCTGAAAGCTATCTACACGAGCAGCAGTATAATCATTATGCTTTCTGTATTCATTAGCCATCTCACAAAAATAATCAGTATTTATAAATTTAGCACCAGGAATAATATTTAAAAGAAAGCCACCACTTTCCCCAATTAGAAATAAATCATAAGGATCATTATATCCAGCATCTTTAGCATGTTTATAATGACTCTTATCTTCATTTATATAATCAAGAAAAGGATATCCTGTCATAATTTTATTAATTATATTATCGTACTAATAAACATAAAACTGTTATAATTAGTGAAGCAGCAGTTGTTCCTCCAAGAATAGCAATAGTTTTATTCTTTTTATCAATACTTTTATTTAAATTTTTATTTAAATTTTCAGCAGATAGTAGTTGATTCTCAAAATTAATAGTCGCAATTTGATAATTATATATAATACTATCTTGTTTTTCTGATAATTCTTTATAATTAGAAATAATATCATTTTGATTAGATACTGTATTTCTAAGATAATTTAATTCTACAAGCTTTTCATTTGCTTTACGAATAGTAGAAATATCAATAGTAACAAGACTATCAAATGGCATTATCTTCTGCCCAAACAAGTTGATGGAATAAAACGACAGCAGCACTATCAGGCATATTTTTAACCCATTCAACATCTTTAACATATTCAATTTTAATTTGTTTAATAATGCTATCTTTATATGCAATATTTGTTTTTATAGAATCAATTTCCCCTTTAAAGGGAGAATTAATGTTTTCATATTGCTTTAGTTTATTAGTTAGTTCATTAATTGTTTTAGCATCATGATTACTAGCTAAAGTAAATATGCCAGAAATTATAATACACACTAAAGTAATAAAAGCAGAATAGCCAAATTCAAACTTTTTATTACTCATAACTGCTGAAGTTTAATTAGAAATTCTTTAGTAATTTTACTATCTGCTCTAAGACCAAAAATACTTTTGGCTAACTTTGTTGCAGCACCAACTCCTCTATTTACAGCATCATCAAAGATTTCATTAGCAACAGATTGTCTTTTAACTTTATCTAATTCAAATACATCCCAAAACTTTTGTTTATAGAAAATCATTACAATGTTTTGAACAGAAGTATTTTTCTTAAGAGTATTATTAATTACTTGTGTTGTTTTTGAAGTAGCTTTAGCAGCATCTACATATTTCCAAATTCCACAGGTTGGATGATATTTTCTACTAATGCCCATATAGGTTTCTCCACCCCTATCATTAGGATCATTAGCATAACCGCCTTCATGTTTCATTGTGCGGTCAAAAGCAATTTTAAAATTAGCCATATTATATTATTTAGTTATACTCCAATCTTCAGTAAATATAATCCAATCTTCAGCAAACATATCTTCTTGAGAAGGAGTCCACCCTGTAGTAATAACTCCCTTATTATATATGCTAATTGTGGCAGTAGCTTCAATTTCTCCACCATTTTTATGGCAAAGTTCTAAAAGCATAGAATCTTTACACCAATCAGCTTTAATAGTAGCTTTAGGCTTAAGCCAAATAAATTTATTATCCCAACTAATACGTGTAAGTTTGTCACCTTCTTTGAGAGAAATAAGAGCTTTACTAAAATCCATAATATTTTTTTATTTAAAGTTATTCATTTAAAACCCTTGTAATCCAACCTTTTAAATATTTAGATTGAGTTGAATTTTTATTAACAATATCTATATAACTTTTAATTCTACCAAGTTTATATTGATATCTAAAGTTTTCAGCATTAACAGAATCTGTAAAAACCTGAAGAGTATCTAATCTAAATTCTTTATTGCAGTTTTCTATAGCTAAACTATCAGCAATAAATTTATAATCTTCTGTAAGTTCTTTATACTTTACAAGCTCAAGTTTAAGACTATCTATTTTATAAGAATAATTAAGACTTTTAACCTTTCTATCTTCTATTATAGACGATGTTCCTAATATGCATATAGGAATCATTATTACTGCTATAATAAGCACTAATACTAATACTGTTGAGGTGTTATCTAATTTCATAATATTAAAATAAAGAGCCACTTCTATTTATAATAGCAGAAACCTCTGCATACCTATCTTTAAGAATACGAATTATCTCATTCTTAAGATAATCCATTTTATAGATTGTTTCAGTCGGATGAGGATCTTTTTTAACATGATAAAGGCCATCAGGAAATCTTTTAGGTCTACCCCATTGATTAAGTTCAAAATCAGAATCTATATGACCAAGCCATAATCCAGCACAAGGAATACCCAAAATCATCTCAGCCATTATAGCATAAAGTGAAAGCTGTAGATTATAAATACTTCCATTACAATTAGGAAGATTATTTACAGGAGGAAGAAGCTTTTCATTTTTACGAACCCAAACATCAGTTTCTTGAGCAGGTCTTGTGCTTTTATCCTTACGATAATATCCATTCTCAAATTTAAGACCACCTCTATTTGTTTTCCAATCTCCAATTACAAATCTATCTTCCCTATAAAGGAATACATCAATAGTTCCAGAAATAAGATAATCAGGAAGGAAAGCACCAATCTCAGAATAAATCTTATAACCTCGTTCAATATAATATTCAAAAAGTTTATTAAATTTAGGATATTTATTTTCAGTACTATCAATAAAATCTTGAAGACTCATTTCATGAACTCTCTGATTAATATCTGGAATATCAGCTATTGTTATCATTTCACCGTTTGCGCGAGTCATATATTTAACAGCATCCTTAAATAAAGAACTAGTTTTAATTCCTTCTTCAAGACCTTCATGTGTTTCAGTACCTCTAGAACAAGCTTCTTCAGTAATTTTACCCCATTGTTTTTCAAGCTCTTTTTCACTAATATGAAGTTCTTGAGCTTTTTTCCTAAGCCAATATCCTCTATCAAATTCAGGAGCGTAGGAATGAAGTAGGGTAGTTGCAGACTTATATTCATTTCCAAGAGTATCTGTATATTTATGCCCCTCTTCTTTGAATATAAGTTTTATATCTTTATATCTTGCATCTTTAACCGTTGCCATTCCTGACTTCATCTATCTTAAGTTGATTTATTTCATCTTCAAGATACCAGATTGCTTTTTCTAAATCTTCAATCTTTTTATCTTTAAGACTTCTGCCTTTATCTTTTTTAAGACCGGCTCTCCAAATATATTTAATTGCATTTCCTAAATTAAAGTCAAAATGTCGAACAACATCTATGCATTCAATTCCAGGAATGCCATTATAATGTTTTGGATGATTTACATTTTCTTCTGCCATAATTATTTTAATACTAAATATTCTTTAGCTCTGTTATATTTAAGAACAAAATCATCTACATACATAAATGGAATTTGTGCTCTACGAGCAGTTTCAGCATCAACGCCTTTAACTACTCTACCATCTCCATAAACTTGATCTTTACCATCAGCAACAAGTAGATAATTATATCCTTCTTTATGAAGATATTTTTCTAGCATACCAATGTTTGGTTTTCTATTAGGATTAGTCATATCAAGACTTGGGCAATAGTGCCAGAAAACTTTACATTCGGCATATTCAGAAATACAATGGGCAATATAATTAATCTTAGCCTCAAAATTTTCTGCAGTAACATAGCCTCTTTCAATTCCGCCTTGATTTGAAACTATAACACATAATTTTGGTTTATAATTTTTAATTGAATTTAATAAACCTATATTTATATTAACATCCCAAATTCCAATTGGAAATTCCATTCTACTTGCAGGCTTAACAATAGTACCATCAAAATCAAGAAATAATATTTTATTCGGCAGTTCTTCTGCTTCTCTTTTTAACTGTAACATCTCTAATCAATTAATATTGTTCTGCATCCATACTAGAAAGAATCTTTGTACCACCACGAGCAAGCTGTGTTTCTTCTTCATTTCTAAGATTTTCATAAGCAGTATTTAATGCCTTCATAGTATCTGGCATATCTTTTGCTCTTTTAGTAGTATTATCAATCAAATTAAGAATAATATTAATATCATCGTTCGTTATATCTCCTTTAAGTTTTTGATTCAATATATCAAGAACTTTTGTTGTAGCCAACTCACAAACATGAAGAGTACGAAGAATATTTTCGATAGCTCTACCTGCAACAGTAATACATTGCTCATAATACCTTTCAATGATTTTCATCATTAATGTATCGGGCTTATAATTACTAGGTAAATCAAAGTTTTTGATAGCTTCTTTAAGACATTCTTCATCAGATAATCCTTGTTGCCTAACAGGGCTGTTTGGATTTCCAAGATAATAGATAACCCCTACTTCTTTTATATATACACTTTTATCTAATGTTTCATCACGAGTATAAAGTTCTCTAATATCTTTATCAAATAGTTGAGTAATACTGGGAGCTTTAGGCATCCCAGTATCATCAACACTTATAAGTTTTTCTATATCTATTTTCATATAATATTAGAATTTGGATCTCTATACTCATACTCATTTCCATCATATTGAGCACCATCCCACCAAACTGTACAAACTTTAAGACCAAGACGATAAAAAGTTCTCATTTTTCTAGCAACATTTACTTTTTGAAAAGCAACATGAGTACTATTCTTAAAGTTTGCTATTGTTTTAGCTCTAACTTCAGAAGAAGAAAGACCTAAAGATTTTAACTTTTCATCAGTTTTTGCAGCAGCTTTCTGACTAAGACTACGAGCATCTATACTTATATCTCCAATATATGGAATTAATGCTCCTTTACCATTCTTAATACAAGTTGCAATAGTTTCTTCTACATGGGACACAATATGTTTAAGAGTAGTAAGTTCTTCTTTATTTAAAGTAGAAGCAAGTTCTTTAAATATAAATTCACTATCTATTACATTTAAAGATGTACCATCTTCAAAGTTTATGACATGACCATCAAATTCGTTAGAGTTATCATATGAAGAAGGCATAAACTATATTTATTTAATTTCAAAAGGATCGACAAGCTTAACAGAATAATCAAAAGCAGCTCTAATATCACGAATAGGAATCACTTTAAACTCCATTAAAAGAAATTCCTTACCATCAATATCATCAAGGTCTGAGGCAATAACACTAGTTGCAGAAGGTCTTGTGAGTCTAGCTTTATCAAGCAAATAAGCTTTAATACAAGTTTCAGAAGCAACAGAATTAATATGAATATGTTGGCCCATTTCAATAGAGCTTTTGCCTATTGCAATTACATCACCAACCTTAACATCAATAAAATCACTATCTCCATTTAGTTTTGCCACCTTTGTATACACCTTAGTAGCTTGCTGCTTTTTATTAGTAAAGATTAAGCTCATAAAGCTAACTTCATAGCAAAGAGCAATAATAGCATAACCTTTACCAAGTTTGACTTGTGCAGTTAATTGCTTAAGCATTTCAGGAGTAATTTCATCGACACTAGTAGGAAGTTTAATTCCATACTTAATTTTGTCATTACTAAGTTCAATCATAATTTTTAAAATTTATAAAGTTTATTATTAATCTTAGGCTCAATTTCACCTGCGCCATCTTTAAGATTTACTTTCATAATATCAACACAATTTACAACAACACAATTATTATTTAATAGTTATCTATTTGTAAATATAATTAAATTTTTGGGATTATCAAAAATTTTCTGTATATTTGAAACAAATGATGCTGGAATACCTTATATTATATATAGTACAATTAACCATTAAATTTAAAAGTTATGTTACATTTTTTAGGCGTTCTTGTAGTTATTTTAGTTGTTCTCATTGTTGCTCTTGCCATTGCTAAAATTGTTCTTTCAATTAAGTATGGCTGGCCTGCTAAAATTCCTTTTTACATTGTAGAGTTTCTTAATGCTGATAAAAACTCTAATTGGTTTACTGTTGGTTATTTAATTAATGGAGAATGTTATCGTCTTAAACTTCGTCAATTTAAAACTTATGAAGCTGCTGCCCAAAGTGCAAATTCTATTGTAAATGCTACTAGTATTTATAACACTAAGAAAAAACTTATCGCAGTTTCACATTGTATTCCTGAAGATAGAATGATTGGACTTACTGATCTTGTTCTTGTTCCTAGTTGGGTGTCCAAAATTATGAACTTTAGTATCTTATCATGCTTTTCAAAAATATCAAAATAACCTTCCCTTTAAAGAAGGATGGTGCTAATAAGAAGTCTGCTGTTAGAAAAGATTTTGGTATTGTTGAAGAAAGAAGAAATCCTAAGGTTAAATCAGATTTAAAATCTGTTAATGATTATGGAAGACCTTTTGATATTGGAGGACTTGTTTTTAGAAGAATACCACAAAGGTAATGTTGCTAAAGCTAATCTTGTTGATACAGATTTTGAAATTCTAACCAAACAATATAATAACGGTAATATTACTTTTAATGAGTATTGTACTAAATTTTATAATTTAGCCATTAATCTTATAAGACAACGGCTTAAGATTATAATTTAAACTTATTAGCCTGATTATTATAATGATACTCAGGCTATTTTTATTACAAATAATAAACCAATAATAGTGCATCCTTCTCTACAGGGAGTCTGTAATAAACTAATTAATATGAATGACAATTATGAACTTTTTGGCAGTACCCAAACTCCAGATTATGTAGATAATAGTACATATAATCAAATTTCATATAGCTATAATTATTATGGTAATCAGTGGTAAACAAATACCTGATAAGGTTATTAATAATTTTATAGAAGATATTAAACAACATAAGTTTAATCCTTTTACTAAATATAAAAGTAATAAATTATAATTAAAGCTCGACAATAGTCGAGCTATTTTTATGTCTAATAAAACAAAAAGTAATAATAAAGGTAATAAAAAGTATAATAGCAACGATAAAAGAAATGTAAAAAGCATAGTAATAAATATAATAATAAAAAAGATTCTATAATTAATGTTAGTGATAATAAAAATGTAATTGGGATTAATAGTCTTAGTAATGATGAAGAGGTTATATGAAAGTTGTGTAAGTAATAGAGATGATAGACTACCTCCTATGAACCCCCGGGGTTCATATATCGGTTTGAACACCCCCGGTGGTGTTCAAGTTGATTTTCCTCAAACAGCCGGTTATATAATTGCTGGCCAACAGACACAAGGTCTGTGCCGAGCAATTATTTATAAACCGACTATCATAGGTAGTAAAAGTGGAACATACTCAGTAACACATGTGGCTGTAGGTAGCAAGGCTACTGATTCATCCAATAACAGTAAGTATGAAACCCATTGAACTGATACTAATACACTTATTACGGGAAGTGGTAGTTATTCAAAACCCAAATGTATTATGGCAGAAATGGTAAACAAAGCAACTGTTACAATTGAAAGTGTAGGTCTCAAACCTATTCTTGTCAGTGGCAAGTCTTACAATCTCGTTGTTATCAACGTCAAAGAAGGTCTTCCTTATGAAGATGCTGAAGGCAATGAATGTATGACGCATTCAGTTCAGGGTACAGCTTATAGTATTCCTTGCACTTTACCTTACATGGGTGTTCTTGAGAGAGCTAAAGAGTTAGCTGCTCTTCAAGCTGCTTATGTTGGAGCTAAAGGAGAGGTTAAAGCTGAAGATAAGGAGAACATTGATGGTTCTATGTTTAGAACATGGAAACTTACAAAACTTAATCTTGATACTCTTAATCTTTAATGTGCTATGACAAACGATCTTCTCAATCAGGCAATTAGTTTTGCTGCAGACTATGGATTTGATAAAGTTCCTAGTCATCAGTTTCTTCCTGCTTATGAAAAAGCTATTAATATTGCTAGAAGTCTTGACAATATTGAGCTTTCTATTCTCACTTTGATGCTTATGCACAAAGCGTACTAATGATGATAGTGGTAGTCTTTGGACTACCATTATTATTTTTTTTATTCCTCATACAGATAATTACAAATCAATTGGTGGTAAAATTAAGCCACCATTATATTATGTTTCACTAAAATTATTAAGGCTGTGAGCTTGTAGTCAACCGTAATACTAATAATACTATTATCCGCAATATAGACCGGGGCGGATAATAAAGTAGCAGCTATTATTATTGGTATTAGAACATATGCGTAACTAGGTTATTCATATGACAAGTGAGTTGATAGATGTCAGCCTACATCTTGAAAACAATAAAATAGTGGTTCGTATTCTCGGAACTATGGCTACACTAGTGGATAATAGTGTTAATGGCATTCGCGATGCTATTAGCACTATTATTTTTATTATTTATCCTCATACAGACGGTTACAAAGAAATTGGCTCAGCAGTAAGCCATCTAAACTACTGCCATTAGGCGTTCTGCCTATAATGCATTCGGTTGGACTCTTAGTGCTATTGCCTGTGAAGGTCATAGCACTATTTTCTTTTTTAATCCTCATACAGACGGTTACAATATAATCGGCATAGCAAGTAACTATGCTAATGTTAAACTTAATATTAATATTAACTATGGCAACAGAAAACAAAAATGCAGCTCCTGCTGCAGTTGAACCCGCAAAGGATTATACCTTTGAAGAAAGCGTAGCTCTTATGAAGCGTAACGCTCGTCTTACTAAGGCCAAAGTCATCAATGTTACTGTCAACTATAATGAAGACGGTAATACTGAAGATGAAGCAGGTAATATCATTCCTGCAGAACCTACTTATGTTAGTCTTACTATCAATGAGAAGGTTCTGAAACTTCGTCGTAATGTAGAAACTGGTGAATATGAGAAGACTTGGTCTTCCAATGTTCAGGTTTCAATGTATGCTCTTATGGGAGTTCTCAAGTCTAATACCGAATATGGTATGCTTGCTAAGACTCTTCTTAAGAAGCCTGAGAAGGCTGCTATGGCTCTTTATGGAGCTACTGTCGAAATCGCATCTCGTGATTATGAGGCAGGTGAAGTTATGGAAAACTTCTTCCATAAAGATGCTGAAGCTCGTGAGCCTTATGACCATCCTGTTACTCGTCAGAGTGTTACCGGCATTGAGCTTGGTGGCGTTGGTCTTAGGTTTGCCAACAAAGCTATTGATGCAGCTGCGGATAGCCTTTTCGACTAATGCACAAGGTAATAGTGGTACTCATTGTAGTACTGCTATTACTTTTACTTGTGTTTACTTACTTTAAGTTCTTATAAGACAATTAAGCGATTTAATAGTTAATATTAATATTATAAATATGACACGCAAAGAAATTAGAGAATTTGGTCAGCACGTTGTTGACAAAGTATTTCATAAAAAAGAACAAGACAATATTATTGTTGGTAAAGGTTGGGTTGCGAGAGATTCAACTGATAAACTATATTTTTATGATAATAAGCCATTTAAAGGAGGATCTGAGTGGCTTGCAGGTGCTAATATTATTGGTCGTTTAGATTCTAATTATTTTCCTCAAGTTGTTTGGGAAGATGATGAGCCTACACCTTGCGAAGTAACGATAAAGATTGAGAAGTAATGAGTACTAATATAATTGTTTCAAATGACTTTCGAGTCATTAGACGTAGATGTGCTGAAAAATATTGTCCTAAAGATTGGAGTACTGATCTTTGGGCTGATTTTTATGGCGATTGCATTACATTAGCTGTTGAAAATAAACAAGATGATGCAGAATGGATGGATAGTTTGTATAAATGCTGGGATGTTCCTAAAGAACTTGTAGAGAATGTTGTGACATTTATTAAAGAGAATATTGATGCGTTTAAAAAAATATAGGTTAGAATAATAAAGAGAGTGATAAAGATGATGACACTGCTTCTAATTATACACTTTATCATTCTCTTTATTTTAATATTATTATTTTTAATAATTATAATCCTATTGCTCAAATTCCTCTTATCATTAACCCAACTATACTTTATCTCACTAATCATCTTATAAATATGCTTTTTATTATTTATTAATAATAGTATAATAGTTAAATGTAGTATAATTATTAATCTAATTATGATAAGCGTTAATTGTGAAATCAAAGATTAATATATTATGCCTGCACATTCAACTATTGTTATTACAGTTAACGAAATTGATTTGTATAATGCTGCTGTCTTTAATGATGGTTATTCAAAACATTATACTAATCTTACTTACAAACAAATTTGTGAATTAATCGTTAATATGTAATATAAACTTGATAGCAGTGTAAGTATAAATTTCTGCTTTTAATATTATTTTATTATTAATTTTATTATGAATAAATATAAATTTTTTGTTACACTTAAAATAAATTGTGGTGGTACAACACAACGAGTTAGTATTCCTATTGGAGTTTATGCAGCTTCATGTGAAGATGCTAAAAAACTATTAAAGATAAGTACCACTTTTAATATAGAAGAACCAATAGAAGTTATTATTTGATTATAACATTATTATGGCAATTCATATCACTGAAGAATTAATAGACAAAGTTATTGAACTTGCTAGAAGAGGATATACAGAAGATGAAATTGCTACTAAATTAGCTCTTCCATTACCTACTGTTAAAAATATTATTTTTAAAGAATATTATTAATTTTATTATGAAAGATATAATAACTATTACTGTTACAAAAGAAAAAGAAAATTTGTATAATGTTACCAAACTTGAAAATAATATTCATAAAACATTTACAAATATTACTTATAAACAAGTATGTAATTTAATTCTTACAATGTAATTTTATTATATGAAACTTTTTGATATAACTATTGTCATTCAAGTTAATTGTCATGGCAATATAAGTTATGTAGAACATACAATAAGTACATATGCTAAGTCTAAAGCAGCTGCTGTTAAAAAAGTAGAAGAAAATACTACTTTTAGACATTTTAGAACTGATAATGTAGAAGAAATAAACGATATTTAAAATATGTATATAATATTGCCTTTGCTTATAATATGGGTTGGCGGAATTGCTATAAATTATATTATTTTTAAGTCCCGTCGTCTTTATTGTTTTGTTTTTGAACATAAAGATTGGAAACTTTGGAATAAAATATGTAAGCATCTTAAAGAAGCTAAACTTATTAAATGCAGTGTAGATAATAATGGAGCAGTTATCTATTTTCAATTTGAACTAGTTATTGATTTTATTGACTATGATGTAATGTGTTGGTGTGCAGATAATACAGTTAGCATTCATCATAATAATGAATGTATACTTTCATCTTTTGATAAATATAATAGTAATAAAGCTGCTAAAATAATTAGACAATATTTACTTTAATATGAAACCATTAATTGTTATTATAATTCTTATCGACTTATTCCTTAGTAATACAATACTTGAGCATCATGCAAAAGGAAAAGATGATTATTCTTATGAAGATCTTGAAACAATTGGTGGTGCATTAGTACTTAATATGATAGTATTAGTACTTATTACATTTCTTACATTAATTTACATGATTATTTAATTTTACTTATTATGAAAATTGTTTCTATTATTTGTGTTGCATTATTTGTTACTGTAATAGTTTTATCATTTATTTCTCTTATGAGAAAATTTGTTTTATTTATAGTTAAAGCTATAATTAAAGAAAACTGCAAAATAGATATTATAACTGAAACTATATTAATAGCAATTGATGTATTTGGTCTTTGTATTTATTTTCTTAGTTAAATAATTATGGATTATGCTAAATATCCACATCGTATAGTTAATCTTAGGATTAAAGTTTACAAATATACTTTTGATGCGGCAATTGATTGTAATTTTACATTACATCATTGTTATAGACCTTTAACTGAACCAGTAGATAAAGTAGAAATTGAATTATGGAATTTTAATACAGATTGGAAAGCTAAAGTTATAACTTTTAGAAGTGATAAATATCATTTGATTAATGACCATAATTCTTCTATTTGTCATACTCGTGTTGATTATGATTTTATCATTAATGAAATCAAGAAATGGATTGCTGAAAATAATAAATGGTATAAAATATGGTATAAATTATGCCACTTATTTAAAAAATAAACATATATAATTATACCTATTATTATTTATTTATTATATTATATTAATTATATTAATTATATTTATATAATTATATATTATTATATATAATATACGCATATGCACACGCGAGAGGCATCAGATTATAGATATTAATAGGTATATTTATGATGATATTGTTATTGGCAGTCTTACGCTTGTCGCTACGCTCCAAGCTAGCAGTAATTATACACCCCCTTTAGAGGAGGATGCACCACATCAAGTTTATTGTAGTAAAAATAATACAATTATGTATGAAAATTCAAATATTGAAGTTACTATTAAATTAAATACTGGAGAGCAAAAGACTCTTGATTTTAATAGAGATGATAAAGGAAATATAAGAATATTTTTAGATAATGAATCTATAGATGTTTCCGCTTGTATTAAATACATTAGTGTATTTAATAATTTTGCAAGATTATTAACTAATCATATACTTAGTACATCTTAACAATATTAATCTTCGGATTAATGATACCATTATTAACAATTTTAATTACAAACATTATGTTTAAATTCTTTAAGCGCATTCGTGCAGCTGCAACTCCTGTTCTTGTTATTACAGGTAAGATTAAGTACAATAATAAAACTGGTACTTATTTCTTTTGGCCTCATTATGCTAAAAGTAATGGTCTTAAACCTAGTTATAATCTAGGTAAGTTTCCAAAGCATCCTTGCAAATTTGAAAATGCTACAAGTATTGGATTCTTTAATACCCTTACTCGTAGATTTGTTAGTTTTACAAATGGCGCTGATGGTGCTAAAATTCACATGATTCAAGATTAATATGAAACGGATTATAATTCTTATACTCAGTATATTCCTAATAACTGGAATTAATACAAATTACGCAAAAGCTATTGAAACTCCTAAAGAAGTTTGTGCAAATGAAGATAAATGGGTAGAGCTTCAGGCTGTTGTCATACCCTTTGATTTAACCGTCAATACTGGTACTACATCTAAGGGTAATCCTAAATATTGGTTTACTATTGATGGTATAGGTGATGTATCAATATCTGCTGCTAACTATAAGAAATATTCAGAACAAAGTGAATATATAGAACTTGTTAAATGGCAAAAAGGTACTAAATACAGATATACTACTAGAGCTAAAGGTAAAAATAATATTGATTTAACTAAAATATTCAAAAAATAATTTGGAACTTTAGATTATTTTTATTATCTTGCCTTACAAACAACAATAATACAAATATACTTACAAACAATAATTCACTTTAAATTATGACTAAATTTATGGATATGCTTCCTGAAGAACAAGTTAATGCTTTACGCAAAGAATCTACTGAAAAAAGGCATTTCAACAAAGCTCCTAGAAATTATGTAAAATCAGACGATTCTAACTTTATTAATAAAGCTATTGAAAAGTTTGGAAAAGAATCTGTTGAGCTTGCTCTTATAGTAAAGAATAATGCTGAAATTAGGCGTTTTACTTCTAAAAACATTATTGCTCATCTTGTAAAAGAAGGAAAACTTAATGAAAATGATAAGATTCATGTAGAATTCCTTTGGAACAAATTCAAAGTTACACGAAATGTTGAAGGCAATAGTCTTTCTACTGAGTATCTTTATGTTGAAAGTTTCTTCATTAAGAGCCTTGTAACTAGTTTTGAGCAATTTAGTGAAAGTGCAAGCAAAACTATTGGTGCTTTTGCAAATGCATTTAATGTTGACACAAATAGCTAATATATAATTTAGAATACTAGTAGTGTGTGCGATTACAATTTTGCCCATATTCTTTCCATAGTGACCATTCATGCTACTAGTATTCTTTTTTATTTAAATATAAATATTATGGACAAGCAAACAGTAGATATAAATCCTGAATATCTTCACAAAGATATTGATGATGTTGATACTTCTACAATGACAGATGAAGAGCTTGAAAAGTACATTGAAGATACTTACGGCTACATTGATGAAGATTTATCAAATAAACATTATTGATTATGCTATTAAAAGTTGATAATAAAACTTGGATTGAAATTCCAAATAATTCTACTGAAGAATTTAAAAATGCTAAGCTCAAGGAATATAAAGAACTAAAGGCTAAAGAACTTGAAAGTCTTAAAGAGCATTCTCGTATTTTTAAATCAGGTGGCAAAGTTCATAATGTTGGTGCACTTTATGATAAAAGAGTTAACTTAGCTAATTTAATAAATAATTTACGATGAGAGCAAATAAAAATTCTAGAGGTAAAACTACTCGTAGAAAATATACAAAAACTATTACTTTAAACAATGGCGTTGCAAAAGATACTAATCAAAAAGTAACTAAAACTTTTGTTCTTGAAAAGCAACCTAATAATAGTAAAGGTCGTACACTTGGTGAAATGGTATACGAATCTTTAAATACTCCTTCATATTTTGCATATATGAAAAGATTTGAAGCAAGAAAATAAGTTAATGATAGTGTAACTATAAATATCTATTTTGCCAATAGGCACGCTGCAATGTTGACTAGTAGTCGTTGTGAAATGCCTACTAGTATTGATTCCATAGCTCAATGGATAGAGCATTAGATTTCTAATCTAAGGGTTATAGGTTCGACTCCTATTGGAATCGCTGTTCTTCATAGTGAAGAACGTATGGGTTTTTATTCATAGTGCAATAATGGCCGTTGTGAAACATTTATTATTGCTGGTTTGGCTCTATAGCTCAGTGGTCAGAGCACTTAATTAAATAAGTTGTTAGTAGTGGTTAAACTTAATATAATTAAGAGGTCATAGGTTCGAATCCTATTAGAGCCGCAAAAATAAATCAAAGAATATATTCTGATATTGATAATATAATAAATAATAATATGATTTGCGAACAATTACCTACAGTTCTTGTAGTTCTTAAAAACAATGATATTTTTGAATATGCTGTAGATCAAACTAATCCAATTACATTAGAAGATATCAATAATTTTATTAAAAAAGAATACGGAGATAAATTTAAAGAATTAAGACTTGGTACTACTATTGGAGTATTAAAAAAGTCTGGTTATGAAAAATAATATTTAATATGATGTATAACTTTAAAGCTAATGTATATAATACTAGATTAGGCCCTAATTTTGGAACAATCACTCATGTTACAATTGTTGCTAATAATAAAGAAGAAGCCTGGGATGAAGCTAGAAAATCATTTAATAAATATATTCAAGCTCTATATACCCATCATAATGTTGATGTAAAGGGTAAAGCTAGAAAAACTATGAATAGTTTTGACTATAATAATTTAGAATTATGTTTATAAAATTTTCTGGAATTATGATAAATACTAATTATATTATTAGTATTTATAAAACAAGAGGACATAGTTTAGAAAGAGAAGATAAATACTTTGAAGTAAATATAAAGCTTTATCCAAATAGTAATATTATTAAAGAAATATATAATACTAAAGAAGAACAAGAAACAAGATTTAATGAACTTATAAATATACTTAACGCATCATAAATAAAGGTTGTAAATATTATAAATTCACTTTTTATTGTTGATATAAATTATTGCCCCTGTGATGGAATGGTAGACATGAAGGACTTAAAATCCTTTGAGCTGAAAAAGCTCGTATGAGTTCGAATCTCATCAGAGGCACACTTGATAATCTTATAGTAGTTGTAGATGCTATAAGAAAAACAAGAACTACTACAATAGTGAGAAATTAAATAGTCTTGGATGCTTAGCACAATTATTTAGTTGCTCGATGAACTAGGAGAATTATCAAATTATGATGAATAATCCCTGCTAATTCTCCTAATGATTTGAATATTATTATTTATAAATATATTATTGGCAGCTATCTTCTTTGTACCGCACAAACTAAACTAAATCATACAAATTCTCATTATGTTGCACCCTCTTTATATGCATTTGCTGCCAATTAAAGTATAACTTGTTGTGAAATAAGTTATACTTTTTTTAACTGATAATTATTAATATAATATAATATGATACAAAATATTAATATACCTTTTCAAGTAGGTGATGTTGTATGGCATAAAAATCTTGTTACTAATGAAGCTATACAAACAGTTGTTGAATCTTATACTGCTATAATTCATTCTGATGGTAGTAAATATGTTTTATTTCATTTAGCCGATAAAACTACATGTATTAATGTATTTGCAACTAAAGAAGAATGTGATTCTTATCTTCCTTATATTCTTGAATAAACTAATTTTAAATATATGGCTCAAATAAAAGTTTATCACATTATTAGAATTATTACTAGAAAAAGTGTTATGTCTGGAGATTATAATTCTTGTTTAAATTATTTTAAAAAACAAGATAAAGTTTTTAGAAAAACACATAAAATTATTTCTGCTGAAGATTATATCAAAATAACTAAAAAGAAACAAACATTATGATTAAACTTAGTTTTAGTAATTTTTCTTTTACTAGTGACGGAAATACAAGTAAAGGAAGTGTTAAAGCCGCAATTAAACTTTTTGATGGAAATAAATGGTATGCTATAGCAAATAAAGAATTTGCTACAAAGATTATTCGTCACAAAGATGATAAGTCTGATATAAATAAAGCTTATAAATATATTCAAGCTAAACTTGAAAAAGAAGCTTATAATTGGGCATTAAATAATACAACATATCAAATATCTTTAGCTAAAAGAGATCTTAAAATCTTTACTGATTTTGCAGATAAAGCAAAACATATTGTAAATCATGATAATGAATATCTAAGTAAATTTTAAAATATGAAAACTTCTTGTATAATAATATTAATTGTTATTGCCATTTTAATTATTGCTACTCTTATCTCTTTTCTAATATACTCTATAAAAAATATAAAAGCATTTAATAGCTTTATGAATGATGGTAATATTCCATTATTTATTAGCAGTGTTGATGGAGATAGATTGATAAATACTGATGAAGTTGAACATATTGTTCAAACATATAATACTGTTGAAAAAGAATATCAAATAGTATATTATCTAAAATCTGGATTTGAAATAACAGAAAAATTTGATAATAAAACAGAATGTGAATATAGATTTCAAAGTATTAAAGAAATATTTGCTTAATTAATTTATTAATCATATAATCTAAGTAGATGTAATTGCTCTACACTTATTATTAACTTTAAATAAAGAGTTTGGAACAACAACATATATTAGAGTTTACATCTACTTTTATTGAAATATGGTGTAATGGTAGCACTAGAGATTTTGGTTCTCTCAGTCCAGGTTCGAATCCTGGTATTTCAACAAATGTTGTTACAGATAATAACATTAATGTAAGATATTGTATTATTAAGAAAGCCGGACTTCAAATATAAGTTGTCCGGCTTTAATTTACACTGCATATTTGCCCGTAGGAATGACTGAGATATGCCTACAATCAATTTATGCGGCAAAGATGAATAACTACACACAAAATGATTATAAGTGGCTCAAAACGCTTTAAAATACAAAACTTTAAAAAAATTAAAAATTATGCTTAATATAACTTATTATTTTAAAATTAAAGTTACTTATAAATATAAAGTTTTTACATCTGATGCTTTTAAAACAGATACTGCTGAATATGAAATTGCAATAAAAAACAGAGAAAATGCTTTATTTTGTGATATTGAAGCTGAAGGCTGTGATACTGCAAAACAATTATGTAAAGATGAATATGGTGATTTGCCACATTATGAATATGTAAAATTAAATATTCTCGAAAAGAAAACTATATATATTAAAAAATAAAATATTATGGCACTTATAATTTCAAATACTGGTAATTCAGCATTTCATAGTAAAGATTTAGAAGGTGTTTTTCATGTACTTGATAAAAGTTATAGAAAAACTAATAAAGTAGCTTTACATTTTAAATCTGGTGCTCAAGTTATTCTTAAATGTAAAGATGCTAAAGAGGCTATGGAATTTATGGATAAAGTTATAGATATTATGAAAAATGATGAAATTAATCAATAGTTCCCCTGTAAAAGAGGATAACCATCAAAATAATATTTGTATTAATTGTATTCATAAATGTAGTATAAAAAATATTACTTTGTGTAATATTGATAAAAATCCTACTTTGTTTTATAGTTCATTTATAAATAATCCTATAAAGCAATGTGAAGATCATTGTCCTATTGATAAAGCTTATCCTAAAATTAACATTCATGCTATTTGGGATTGGCGTAAAGATTTTGTATATGCAACACCTGTTATACTTTGTTGTAAACATGATTTTGCTGAATATGAACAACCAAGTATAGATGAAATACTTCCGCAAGCTCATGTTATAGCCAATACTTATAATATTAAACTAAAAGGATTTCCCTGGATAATTAATCTCGGAGAAGTATCTCCTAGTGGTGTTAAGCTTTATAGAACAAAATTATTATCTGATAGTGAAATAAATAATATTTTAAAAAATATTAGAAAATAATATGTTAAAACTAAATTTAAATCCATATCTTGAAACTACTAAAAAGCCAAGAGCTGTTAAAAGACATATTACTAATCCAAATGTAGAGAAAAATATTACTATGATTTGTGAAATAGATATTAATGGAAACTATTTTGCAACAAATGAAAAAGGAGATATTCATTATCCAATTACTAAAGAAAGTTATAAAGTACCTTGTTCTAAGTTTTATGCTATAGAACTATATAAAGGTAAAAGACTAGAACGAAAAACTCTTAAACCAATGGTTTGTGGTGTTGGTTATATACCATTTGCTCCTGGAATAGGAATTACTGGAGATATTATAACTTTAGAGGATAAAACAAAAGTTTTTGATTTTAAGAAACTTACTGATATTGATAGTGAAAAAGCAAAAGAATGTTTTTTATTCTATAAAAACAATTATGATGAAATAAGAATAAATTATATGTTAACTCATAATGATTAATATAGAAAATCTTCCTATTGAGGGAGAGAAAAAAAGAAAACAAGAAACTAATACTCCTATTAAAAATATTGTATTTACAGAAGGTCAGCGCATTGCAGTAGAAGGATTAAGCGAGTTTATAGATAGTCCTTTTGATGAAGGAAAATATATTTATGGACTTGTTGGGCCTGCTGGAGTAGGAAAAACATTTATATTAAAATATGTTATAAGTAACTGTAAATATACAAACTCTGTAATAAGATTTTGTACTCCTACTCATAAAGCTTGTCGAGTATTTAGTCAAGCTATGGATAATGTTCAAACATATACTTTTCAATCTACATTTGGTTTTAGACCAAATATGACTCTTGTTAATTTTGATCCAAATAATCCTGCTTTTAGACCAGTTGCTGAACCAAAACTTGATAATATAATACTTTTAATTATAGATGAAGCAGGTATGCTTCCTGCTTCTGTTGTAAAATATATTGATGATACTTGTAGAGCCAAAAGAATAAAAATTATTTATTGTGGTGATGATAATCAATTACCTCCACCTAATGAATATAGAAGTACAGCATTTTATGTATGTAATAAAATGTTTAGACTTACTGAAATTGTTAGACAAGGAGACGATAATCCTGTTTTATATTTATTAGATTTAATTCGTAAAGATATTAAAGCAGGAACTCACAATAGTATAAATTTTATTGCTAAAAACAGAGGTAAAGAATTTTATAATGGAAAGGGGGAAGGATATTCCATTGTGAATAGTTATGCATTTAGTGATATTGTAAATAATAGATTTATAGATCCCTCTTATCATAAAAATATTAACAAATATAAACTTATTGCTTATACTAATTCTAAAGTAAGTTTATGGAATAATTATATTCGAAATATAATTATTGATGATGCTCAAAATCAATTCATTACTAAAGATGACTTAATGATGAGTTATGTAACTTTAGTTGATGAGTTTTTATCTGTTATTATTAATAATTCTGAAGAATATATAATAAATGACATAGTAAATTATACAGATGCTGCTTATGGGCTAAAAGGATATTCTGTTAGATTTCAAATGGTAAATGGTGGTCAAATTACAAAACCATTATTTATAATTAATCATTTAGATAAATTTACTATTTTAAAGTATATAAAAACTCTTGATGATTTATCTAGAGATGCTAAAATGGCTAATGGTGGAACTAGAGCAAATAAATGGAAGAAATATTATGATTTCAAAAATAATTATTTAATTGCTCAAAATATAATTAGAAATGATAAAATTGCATATGGCAGAGATTTAGATTATGGATTTGCTTTGACTAGTCATAAAAGTCAAGGTAGTACATATGAAAATGTATTTGTTGACGCAACAGATATTATTTTTAGTTCCACAGGACAACCATATACAAATATGGATGAAGTTCTTCGTAGACTTTATGTAGCTTGTTCAAGAACTAGTAGTGATCTTATAATATCTTATATGTAATGGCTAGTATTCATAATTGGGGATATGATGTTGAGGTACTTCCTAATTTCTTCTCTATTACATTTGTTGATATGGATGATTACTTTAAGGTGTTTAAAGATGTTTGTGAAGTTAAAGTAAAAAAAGGTAAAGAAGTACATACTCCAATACCCTTAACCGAAAAACTAACAGTTGCTGAAATTAAATATAGACTTGATAGAGTTAAAAAGAAACAATTTTTTATTACTGATTATGATAATAGTCAACATCTTCCACTTGTTGCATTTATTAATAATTTAGCATATAATCCTACCACTAAAGTATATAATTGGTTATATGGTTTTAATTCTTATTCATATGATAAACTTATGGTTGCTTGTTTTCTTATGTATAGTGGTATTTGCAAAACAACTAAAGAATTATGTAAAAAGCTATACGAAACAAGTAAGCAAATTATAAGTTTTCAAGATGATAGAGAAGCTTTCAAGCACGATTATTATATGCAGAGTCTTGTAAAGTATCAACTTTCTTATAAAGATGTAGATATTATGAGAATTTTTGCACTTAATAAAGTTGGTGCTATGACTAATGAGAAGGGAGAAAAGATATATTATGGAAAAAGTCTTAAGCAAACAAGTATTAATATTAAATGGTATGAATTACTTGAATATGAGCTTCCTCCTATTAGTGTAATGGATGAAAAACTATATGAAGATAATCCCAGATATATAGGTCTTAGTTTAACTGAATTAAACAGTTTAGTTGATAAATGGGATAGATACATGATTCCTGAATATGAAGCTGATACAATGTATTATAATACTAATGATGTCTATATTGTTTGTGAACTTGCAAGATTATATATTGATGAAATTAGATTACGATACAATATTAGTAAATCATATGAAATCGATGTAATGAACTCTTCTAGAAGTGATGTTGCTAATAAACTTTTTGTTAAGTTTTATTCTGAATTTAGCGGTCTTAGACCTGACCAATGGAGAAACAAACACACCGATAGAACTGTTATGAGTTTTAAACGAGTTATCTTTGATAGTGTTAAATTTAAAACTAAAAAACTACAAGATTTTCTTGAAAGAATTAGAAATATTGCTATTACTAAGTTAGGTAAAGATTCTTTTAGTGAATCAATTACCATTAATAAACTTACTTATACTATGGCAACTGGTGGACTTCATTCTGAAGATCCTCCTAGAGAACTTAGAAGTAAAATAAACTATATTGATGGTGCATCTCTTCTACAGGGGAACTTTTGGGACTCTATTACTGATGATTCTTATATATATGTACATTGGGATATAACTTCTTTTTATCCTAGTTTAATGGGTAAATATAAAATAGCTCCTGACCATATGGATGCTGGAGTATTTGCTAGACTTGTTTTATGGCTAAGAGATACTCGAATAGCGGCTAAACATAGTGAAGAAGAAGTTATTGATGGAATTCCTAAAGATACTCTTGCACAGGCATTAAAAATTGTAATTAATTCTATTTATGGTAAAATGGGACAAGAAATGTCTGATATTTGTGATAGACTTGCAGTTCTTAAAGTTACTATAAATGGACAATTATTTATTTTAATGCTTTGTGAAGAACTTGAACTTAATAATATTGAAGTAATTTCTGCTAATACTGATGGTATTGTAGTTAAATTATATAAACGAGATAAAGCTAAATTTGACGAAATAGCTACTCGTTGGCAAGAAAATACTAAATTATCTGCTGATAGTGATGAATATAAATCATATATAAATAGAGATATTAATAATTATTTTGCTGAAACTTTAGATGGAAAAATAGAATATAAAGGAGATTATAATCCTAATATTTACAAAGAAGATTTAACTAAAGGATACTCAATGCCGGTTGTAACAAAAGCTGTAATTAATTATTTTACAAAAGATATTCCTGTACTTGAAACTTTATATAATGAAACTGATATATTATCATTTTGTTCTACTCAAAATATTGGTCATAAATTTCATATAGAATATTATATTGGTTCTAAGAAAATAGAAATGCAACGCCAAATTAGATATTATGCTAGTAAATCTGGAGGAAATCTATTTAAGGTTGATGAAACTAATCATAGAAATAATCTATGCCAGGGATATAAAGTTAAAGTTTTAAATAGCCTTGATGATGAGCCTATTGCAAACAGAGATATAGATTATCAATATTATTATTCTGAAGCTCTTAAATTAATAGATCCTATTAAATTGGGAATTAGTCCAAATCTTAAAGCTAATCCTACAAATAAAACAAAATCTGGTAAATCTTTAATTCGCAAATATAGTGGAGATTATACTTCATTGTTTGATGATGTAGAAGATGATGTTTATGTAAATAACTAATGATAGATTATAATAAAATAAATGACTCTATAAATGAACAATGGCTTAAAAATAAAGGAAGAGGAACAGTATGTATATATCATCCTTTAAGTATAATTGCTTGTTTATACCCAACATTTATAAAATATTTAAATGCAAATCCTACTAAAAGTTGCTTTATTGTTATAAATGATTTTAATTATAGAAATACTATTATTCAACATTTTCAACAAAATTTAGGTATTAAAAACTCTGAGAATTATCTAAATAGAATGAAAATTGTTACTGCTAAATTTATGCAGCATATTCCTATTAATTATGAGTTTGTTACTATTATTGGTGTTGAAGATTATAATTTTGTACAAAGATATGCAAATTCTATAAAATTTATTTTAAATGTTATTACAAACAGTAAAATAGATTTAGGACTTTATAATAGTTTTGCTACTTTATTTCCTATAATTATTCCTAATGTTAATCTTGACGAAGTTATTAAATCTAAAATATATTCCCCTGTAAAGGAACACCGCATCCAAATTATTATTGATGAAGAAACTTTTGCTAGATATAAAAAACAAAGTGATTATATTGTTGATTCTATGAAGATTTTTGGTAATCTTGATACAGTTACTGCTTGTAGAATTGGTGATATTAAATCTGGTTTAAGTGCTATTGAATGTAGAAATAAAATTGCTAGATATAATGGTTGGTCTGAAACTTTAGACAAAAGTGTAGAAATTAATAAACAAATTGATGCTGTATTTAATCCTTTAGCAATAGAGGAAAGAGCTAATAATGTTTTTAATATTAGTAGACTACGAAGATATTTAGTTGAAACTTATGATTTTAAACTAAAAGAAATACTAAAAATTATAAATAAAAATTCTGATAAAAAGATTATAATTGTAAGTAAATCTGGATCTTTTGCTAATGATATTGCTACATATATAAATAAATCTGAAACTGGTATGTTTTGTGGACAATACCATAATGATATTCCTAAATTTTATCTTCCTGATGCAAACGGTAAACCAATAACTTATAAAACTGGTGCAAACAAAGGTAAAGAAAAGTTATTTGGTTCTGCTGCATTATCTAATTATTATTTAGATTTATATAATAATAACTTTATTAAGCTTTTATCTATTAAATCTGCATCTGATACTGAACTTAAATGCGATTGTGATATTATAATCTTTACTAGTACTCTCCTGCCAAACATATTTGAGTTTAAAACTAGATATGCTAATATTAACTTTCCTGATAGTTGTACTGAAATTTATAGATTATATTGTAAAGATACTATCGAGGAAAGTGTTTTTTATAAAGAAGAACAAAATA
>ODAI014547232.1_pt1 | contig 30163 bp, 23 predicted proteins | sample 1539321 | NCBI WGS metagenome assembly ODAI01 (sample SAMN02144231, study PRJEB22623) | gut metagenome | biome: sheep rumen | host: Ovis aries | place: New Zealand
GAGAAATCGCGCTGTACAGTTATCTGATGAGGATGGAAGACCGCAAAACTTATTCTTGCTATCCCTCGTTCAAAACAATCGGCAACGCTCTTCGTATGAGTCGCAACACTGTGATGAAATACGTTCACAGCCTTGAAGAAAAAGGCTTGATAAGCACCGAGCATACGAGTGTGATTACGCAAGCAGGTATTAAGCGTAACGGAAATTTGAAGTATCAAATTCTTCCGATCAAATACGCGGTTGACGAGTTCCACCGAAAGCAGATAATGAACGGCGGTATTAAGCGCTCAGCTTAGGTAAAACAGGCGAAAAAACAAGGTCGAAAAGTAAGCAGGGGAAAGCATAGGCGCTTACTTAGGCGCCTATGCGGACCACTTCAGCCGGCAATGCCGACTGTTTAAGCCGTTTTTGCGCATTAAAAATAGGCGTCAATCTGTGTGTCGGTTTTGACCAGTTGGTGCTGAATTAGGCGCTTATTTCGAGGTGAAATCCCGAATTTCGGCAATTTCAAGCCGTTTTGAAGTGGGTTAATTTTGATTAACACAAGTTTTTGGAGGTATTTATGGATTCTGAAAATATGAAACGCGTAGGTCTATATTTGGACAAGAATTTGGTAAAACGCGCGGACGACATGGTGAAACAGTTTCATTTCAAATCGAGAAATGAATTTTTCGCGGAGGCGGTTGAAAATTATATCGCCGACTATCTGCTCGGTTCAAACGAGTCTGCTGTCAGCGATAAGCTCGGAAAGTCCATTGCGAAATACTCTGAGGACAACGCCAAGGCAATTTCAAAAGGGCTGTTCCGTTATGCGGTTCAGCTTGAAATGATGTGCAGGGTGCTCGCGATAGACAGAATGATAACTAAAGATGTGCTCGAAGGTATGCGTCACGAGGCAATCAACAATGTCCGCAGGACACGCGGTAAGGTTAGATTTGAGGAAATACTTGACGGTTATTATGATGATTAAGTCTGGATAAATGACCGGACATGTGATATATTGTTGTGATAAAGAAAGGAGCGAACAGCTATGTCACAACGTGAAATTCTTACTAACGGCAACGCATTTAAAAGAACCGATGGTCGTTGGGGCGGTGTAGTTTGGTATCTTGATGAGCAAGGCGCGAGAAAGCGCAAGAGCTTCTCAGGTACAACAAAGTCGGAAGTCAATAAAAAGATGAAAAAATATATCGTGGAATTTAATCAGGACAAGAACGATTCGGTCGAGTCTCTGAAAACTTTGGAAGACAGTTTGCAAAACTGGTTACAGGTGTTCAAGTTCCCTGCTGTGGAGCGAACGACCTATGACAGAGCGGAATCGGTTGCGAAAAATCAAATCTATCCCCTACTCGGAAAGAAAGTTGTCGGGGACATCACTGCCGCTGATATTAAAATGCTGCTCAATTACTGGATGACCGAAGGCTACGCATACACTACGGTCAAAAAAGTTTATGTGCTGCTCAACGAATATTTCCGCTATCTTTATCAGCAGGAGTTCATCGCAAGAAATCCGATGGCGAATGTTGAAATGCTAAAGAAAGCTAACTTTATGTCTGCCCAGGGTAAAGAAAATCTCCCTCCGACAGAGACCATCACGGTCTTCTCAGAGGAAGAAGTTGAAAAGTTCAAAGCGGAAGCGTTCAGCGTGTTCGGCAACGGCAAGCGAAAATATCGGCAGGCGGCAGTGTATGTGCTTATGCTGAACACAGGACTGCGCACAAGCGAAGCGCTCGGCTTGCTCAACTCGGATATTGATTTGGAGAACCGCGTCATGCACGTTCAGCGCGGCGTGAAAGAGGTATCAAAGCGTGATGGAGTAACCGCCAAAAGCGGACGTGAAATAACTGTCGGCAAATTGAAAAGCGCCACAAGCAAGCGCGATATTCCGCTCAACGACACCGCCATCGAAATGATAAAAGATTTGCGCAAAGAATTCTACTTCGGCGAGGACAGTCCACTTATCCCCGACGAGCACGGCGAGGTCACCCGACCGGTTAACTTCCGCAAACGCTTTTACAGAATCCTCAAAGCCGCCGGAATAGAAACGAAAGGCTTGCACTCGCTCCGCCACACCTTCGCCACCCGATTAATAAACGGAACAAAAGACAAAGACGGCAACATCAAATCCCTCACCCCAAAGCAAGTAGCCGACCTCCTCGGCCACACCACCTCAGAAATCACCGAGCTCTACTACGTCAAGCGTGATATGAAAATGCTGAACGGAATAACCGATGGGTTTGAGTTGTAAAAATCAACGCGCAGGTGTAGCAAATTTCATTGCAACGTCTGCGCGTGTGTGGTAAAATCATGTCAAAAGACGGAGGTGCTACATTGAAATACCGGATGATATATGCTATGATGGATTTACGTTTTAGCTTAAGTGATTAATAAAAGAAAAAAGACCCTCGAAAGGGTCTTTTGAATCACACACTGTGATGGCTGCTGTTAGCAGCGGGTTGGCATAAGCTTTATTTGAACTTATAGTGTAATCCCATAAGGTATTGAGATTACATTTATTATAATGCAATGTTTTATATTTGTCAATAGGAGATGATGAATTGATTAACAATGATTATTTTGCAGGCTTTGATATAGGAACGGATTCTATCGGTATGGCAGTTACCGATACCTCGTACCAATTACTAAAGCATAAAGGAAAAGCTATGTGGTTTGTGAAGCTGTTTGACGAAAGTCAGACCGCTGCGGACCGTCGCGCGTTTCGCTCGGGAACAAGGCGTGCGGCGAGAAAACGAGAGCGTATTGCACTGTTGCAAATGCTTTTTGATAAGGAAATAGCAAAGAAAGACCCTGCTTTTTTCCAAAGATTAAAGGAAAGCAATCTATATGAGGAAGATAAAACAGTCGGTACTCCGTATGCAGTTTTTGCAGATAAGGGCTATACTGACAAGGATTTTCACCATGACTTTCCTACAGTATTTCACCTAAGGAAAGAGTTAATTGAAAACCCGAATCAGCATGATGTTCGTCTGGTTTATCTTGCGTTACATCATTTGATAAAACACAGAGGTCATTTTTTGTTTGATTCTCTGAATATAAACGATACTCATTTATTTATTAATATTTTTAATGAATTGAGTTTGACTTTAGACGAGGAGTATGGCATTAATATTTCTTGTGATAATCCTGATGAATTGGGCAACGTCTTAAAGCAACGTGACCAATCAATCAACGCAAAGTATAATGAATGTCTTAAACTTTGCGGAATAAATAAAAAGACCGAAAAACAAGCAGCGGCAGTAGTCGCGCTGATATGCGGAAAAAGCGAGAGCGCGGCCGCCCTTTTTAATGAGGACATTTTAGATGATAATAAAAAACCGCTCAAAGTTGAGTTGAAGGGCGATTTTGAAGGCCATTCAGCTGATTACGCAAAGTTTTTGGGAGAAAAGTTTGAACTGATTGAACGGTTAAAAGCTGTTTATGATTGGGCTATTCTCGCGGATATTCTCGGAGAGGAAAAGTATATTTCATTCGCGAAGGTAAAAACATACAAACAGCATAACCGCGACTTAAAAACGCTAAAATCGTATGTTAAGCAATACTGTCCTGAAAAATATCGTGAGATTTTTAAAATCAGTAAGAAAGATCTGGATAACTATACGGCGTACAGCAGCATGATAAAGAAAAACGGCAAAACAGGTGTTCTTCTCAATACATGCAATCAGGAAGAATTTTGCAAATATCTTTTGAAAAACTTTAAGAACACATCCCATAAAGAGTATGAAGATATGTTTTCTTCCATCGAAGCCGGTGTATTTATGCCGAAACAGCATATCAAGGATAACAGTGTTATCCCTATGCAAATTAATCTCGTGGAATTAAAAAAGATTCTTGAAAACGCAAGTGTGTATTTGCCGTTCTTGAATGAAACTGATGATACAGGCAAATCAATCTCAGAAAAAATCATAGATATTTTCAAATTCAGAATTCCATATTATGTCGGACCTCTAAATAAAAGTACCGATAAAGCTTGGCTTGAGCGAAAAGACGGCAGAATCTTTCCGTGGAATTTTAATGATATTGTAGATGTTGACGCTTCAGCAGAAAACTTTATACATAATCTAACAAGCAAGTGTACTTACCTGCCTGATAAAGATGTAATTCCAAAGAATTCTATTCTTTATTCAAAGTTCGCTGTTTTAAATGAGCTGAACAATGTTCGTATTAACGGCGTTAAAATCAGCGTTGCGTTAAAGCAATCTATTTATAACGATTTATTTATTAAGCGTAAAAAGGTCACTCAAAACGGATTGAAAAAATACTTGATAAGTCAAGGATATGATGACGTTGAGATTACCGGTATTGACGGTGATTTTAAATCCGGTATGAAATCATATCTTGATTTGTGTGGATACGGACTGACAGAGGAAGAAATGGAACGGGTGGTTTCTTCTATTACGATTTTCGGAGACGATAAGCGCCTGTTAAGAAAACGTCTGAAACGAGAATTATCAGGAAAACTGACCGAAAAAGATATAAACAAAATAAGCCATTTAAAATATAGCGGATGGGGACGGCTTTCTCGGGAGTTTTTATGCGAAATCGAAGCGCCTAATCCGGAAACCGGTGAGCTTCTCAATATTATTAATGCTTTATGGGAGACAAACGATAATCTGATGATTCTTCTCGGTTCAAAATACCGTTATTATGAAGCATTGCAAAAAGCAATCAATATTGATACTGAACAGACACTGAAAGAAATGGTGGATTCACTTTATGTTTCACCTGCCGTAAAACGCCCGATTTTGCAGTCAGTAAAAATGCTTAATGAAATTGTCAAGACTCTCGGCAAGCCGCCAAAGAAGATATTTGTGGAAATGACGCGCGGCGAGAGCAAAGAGAAAAAGCGCACACAAAGCCGTAAGGATCAATTAATGGAGTTGTACCGACATTGTAAAAAAGATGCCGGAGAATTGTACGACCAACTGGAAAGCCTTGATAACGATCGTCTTAGGCAGGATAAATTATTCTTGTATTTTACGCAGTTCGGTAAGTGCATGTACACAGGAGAAAAAATTTCCCTTGATAATCTGTTTAATAATAATGTATATGACATCGACCATATTTTTCCTCAGTCAAAGGTTAAAGATGACAGCCTGCACAACCGTGTTTTAGTTAAAAAAAGAGACAACGCGGAAAAAGATAATACATATCCGCTATCACAGGAAATACGCCAAAAAATGTCTGCTCATTGGAAACTTTTGCTTGACAAAGAATTGATTAGCAAGGAAAAATTCAAGCGCCTTACCCGTAATGAACCGCTGACAGATACTGAGTTGTCTGATTTTATTTCACGCCAACTTGTAGAAACATCTCAGTCAACTAAAGCGGTTGCGCAGATTCTTGAACGTATGTATCCGGATACAGATGTCGTATATGTCAAGGCAAAAAATGTGTCAAAATTCAGGCAGGAAAATAAATTGTTAAAATGTCGTGAAGTAAACGATTTTCATCACGCCAAGGACGCTTATCTTAATATCGTTGTCGGTAATGTGTACGATGTTTTATATACCCGAAATCCGGCAAATTTCATTGCGGGTCTGCAGACAAAGAAATACAGCCTAAACAAAATGTTTTCTTTTAACGTTAAAGGTGCATGGACAGCGGATAACAGCGAGAGCCTAAATCTTGTCAAGAAGATGATGAATAAAAATAATATCATCTACACAAGATATTCTTCCTGTCAGCATGGCAGTCTCTTTAAACTGAACCCGCTGAAAAAAGGAAACGGTCAGGTGCCTTTGAAAAAGCAAGGAGCGCGTTCGGATATTGAAAAATACGGTGGTTATGATAAACCTCTGTCGGCTTATTTTGCGTTAGTCAGGTACTCGGATAATAAAGGGAAAGTACATTTGTCCATGATACCGATTAATCTGTATCAAGTAAAGGAATATGAATCCAATCCGTCTGTGTTCCTCGAAAACGAGCTTGGATTAATCAATCCGGAAATTTTACTTTCAAAGGTTAAATACAATTCATGCATAGAGATAGATGGCTTTAGAATGCACATTTCTTCAAAATCGGGCAATCAGATTATCTATAAACCGGCTATGCAGTTGGTGTTAGGCTATCAGAACGAAGTGTATATCAGAAACATCTCCAAATATCTGAAAAAGTTTAGCTATCGTCCTGTCAACGATTCAGATCATCTAAGCAAAGAGGAAAATATCCGTTTGTTTGACTTGATTATCAGCAAGATGACAGAGACGATATTGAGTGTAAAATTCAAAGATATGGGAAATAAAATAAAGGCAAAACGTGATAATTTCACATCGCTAACAATAGAGAATCAGTGTGAAGTTATTTTGCAAATGCTGAATATTTTACATGATAATGCGTTATTAGGAGATTTAACAAAAATTGGATTATCAAAACAATCCGGACGAGTGGGTACTTCAATGGATATGTCATCAACAAAAAGTCATGTTAAAATAATCAATCAATCTGTCACCGGATTGTTTGAAAATGTGTATGTGATAAAATAAGGAGAATCAATGGGCTGGCGTACTGTTGTCATTACCAAAACATCTAAATTGGATTACAGTTTGGGTTATATGGTAGTTCGTGATGTTGAAAACACAGTTAAAATACATATCAGTGAAATATCAATTTTGGTGGTCGGCAGTACGTCGGTTTCATTAACAGCCTACCTGTTGAATGAACTGTCAAAGTCAAAGGTTAAAGTGATCTTCTGTGATGAAAAAGGGAATCCGGAAGCTTTGATGCTGTTATGTCGGATTTTGCAGAAATATATCGGCACTAAACTCTTTGTTTGCTGTAATTTGAGTGCGTACTTTACAGAAGGAGAAATAGATGAATTATCCCATATGGCGGAATCGGCAAACATACCAATACTAAATATTGAAAGTTCATTTATTACTTGCTGTGAAAGAAATAGAATTTCATTAATTGATAATGATCTTTGTGAGATTATTGACAGCGAAGATTAAATTATGTATGATAAAGGTAGCCTTTGAAATTACCGTGTGCTGAATAGTGGGCACATTTTATTTGATGTTTGAGAATAGTGTAATTTCATAAGGTTGTAGAACATATATTGCCGTTTTCCTGCACCGTACAAGCGTTTGAGAATAGTGTAATATCTTAAGGTAGTAGAACTCCATCCTATTGACAAGCGAAAAAAGAATTGTTTGAGAATAGTGTAATTTCATAAGGTAGTAGAACACTCCGTACCTAAACCGTTAAGAGCTAAAGGTTTGAGAATAGTGTAATTTCATAAGGTAGTAGAACCTTCGATTTCTCCCGTGCGTTCGATTCTCTGTTTGAGAATAGTGTAATTTCATAAGGTAGTAGAACCATCGCGGAGCAGCTCCATTCCGTCGAGTGGTTTGAGAATAGTGTAATTTCATAAGGCAGTAGAACTCAGAGACAATTCAATCTGCTTTACGCAGGGTTTGAGAATAGTGTGATTTCATAAGGTAGTAGAATCCAATTCTCTGTAACGTTTCATAAAATCTCGTTTGAGAATAGTGTAATTTCATAAGGTAGTAGAACTCTTTAATACTAACATCAATAAATTCACCTGTTTGAGAATAGTGTAGTTTCATAAGGTAGTAGAACAATCAGGCAGCAACTAATACAACCCTTTCTGTTTGAGAATAGTGTAATTTCATAAGGCAGTAGAACCAGGACAAACAGGAGGAGGCAGAGTAATGGGTTTGAGAATAGTGTAATTTCATAAGGCAGTCGAACTGACTATACAGCCAAAAGGTGAGGTCTGCGGTTTGAGAATAGTGTAATTTCATAAGGTAGTAGAACTCTTTTGTATTTCAGCAGATGTCAAAATACGTTTGAGAATAGTGTAATTTCATAAGGTAGTAGAACCTCGCCGTGAACAGTGATTGTGACTTTTGCGTTTGAGAATAGTGTAATTTCATAAGGTAGTAGAACTTCCGTTCTCGTACGCCTCACGAATTCGTGGTTTGAGAATAGTGTAATTTCATAAGGTAGTAGAACGGCCTCCAATCGCGCTGTGTAGTGTGGTCTGTTTGAGAATAGTGTAATTTCATAAGGTAGTAGAACCCACCAACCGTCGTCTTCCGTCTTCCGTCAGTTTGAAAATAGTGTAATTTCATAAGTGAAATAACTATACATATTAATCACATAAATAATCGTTTGAAAATAAGGTGCAAAAATGATTGTAAGCAGCGGTTACAGAAAAAATGGGTTTGACGCTTACGGCGGCAAGCTGCTCCAAAAGAAGGATATGGATTTCTGGATGAATCTTCCCGAAAGAACCGACCCGAGCGGCGTTTGCTTTGAGCTCGGCGAAGAAGTAGAAGAAGTGGAGCAGGGATTCTTTGAATTAGTTCCGACGATATGTGAGTTATGGATTCTAAACCCGAATTGCAGGCTGTATCTGTCCGAAACGGAAAAGGCGCTTTTTTAAAAGAATAACGTCCTCATCAGAGGCACGTTCGATACTTCCGCCGAAACTTTTGCCAAAGAAAACCGCCTGCGCTTTCTTCATATAGATACCGTGATAGCAAGAGAAGGCGACTATTTTGAGCGCGGAATAGATATACTCACTCTCTGCTTTTATCATGACGGCAGCGCGTATATCAATCAGGATGAAAAATGCCAGGGCATTTCCGCTGGCAACACCGGTGGCGGAGAAGTTAACATCAATCTCCCCAAGGACTTCTATAAAACAATGTCGGCGAAAGATGTCGCCGGAATGTGCTGGGGAAATTGTTATGACGATATCCTGAAAAGAGGTATATTAAACTCACTGATGAAAAAGGCTGCGATGAAGAACGGCTTTCTTCAGGATTACACAAAGAAATAATAGAAAAAACAATCTCAAAAATTGTGACGCAGTAAACAAAGATAAGGCAAAACTCCGCAACGCCATACGCAGGTGTTGCGGAGTTTTTATTAGAATATCAGCGGATTTTTGAGCGGGTTTTCCCAAAAAAAGGTGATGCTATTTTGATGATGTACCCGACGAATACGGTGGATTTAAAAACATTTCATGCGATTTTTTGGTAGAAAAACGGTAGAAAAAGCGCTGCAAACACGAATGCATACACAACAGAAAAACGGCTTAAACTCACTGTTTAAGCCGTTTTTTGAGTGGCAGGGGCAGAAGGACTTGAAGCGGAACAGGAACACATTTGAATAATTTTATATAATCACTTTTCTGCTTAAATGCCCTTAAACTGCGGATTGTCATAAAATTAAAGGGAATCAGTAACAACGCCTAAATCTGTTTGATAAATGATTTTGGTAGAAAAATGGTAGAATTTTTGATTGATGAACGCCCGCTGAATTTGTTATAAAATCGGAGATTCAATTATGAAAACTAAATATCATATTTACCTCACCGCCGAGGAACGCAGAGTTGTTATCAATAGTCTGATTGATTTGAGAAACAACCTTATTTCACAAGGAATGTTCACCGATTTAGTTGATGAACTGCTTATTAGAATTTCAAAAGCCAAAGCTAAAAAGATTAAGATTAAGGGGGTTTGACAATGGAGATTACATATACACGTCAAGGAGATTATTTGCTGCCAAATTTAACACTTCCCGAACAGGATAACCGACCAATCGGCTTGTGGGGACAACAACACCTTCGCTATATCAAAAGAAGTCGCCCGATTCTTTATACCAACCTGCTCACAAAATGTAGGCTGAACGAATACCTTGCCGACATTGATGAACAGGCTCAGAAGATGTACGACGAGCTTGTGAAGGCTTTCGCAAAGGAAGAAGGCTGCACCGAACAGCTCAAAGCAACCGACCAAATGCTTTGGGTGCGGAAAACGAACAACGCCGCTCAACGAGCGAGAGAGGTTGTAAATGCCGAAATAATCTATAACTAACACGAAGGCTGATGTAGTCCTATCAGGGTTACATCAGCCTTTTGTACTTATTTCGGATGTTTTCGTCTATTTGTATGGTTAATAGATGAAAATTATTTTTGCAAGAAAATATGTTTAAAACCCAGCGGACGTATTGAAAGGCGTTTTGAATTAATGTATAATACTAAAGTATAAAGGTACTTAAAAATTTTCTATACTTCAATTTTTTGGGTTTGACAGAATATGGATGATAATTTAACTATAGATAAACCAAAAGACATATATTTAGAAGTTGATTTATCAGTTGATGATGATAAATATGGTTTTTTATCCGGAATATCAACTGCACTGTCTAAAGCGGAATCTGAATTACTGGAAACTGAAAAACTCCTTAAGGAAACAAAAGAAACAGTAAAAATACTAACGCCCGATTGTGACAAACTTGACTATGCATTGGCAGCTTCAAGCGGCGTGCTCTGTGGAGTTATTGATGTGTTTCTGGTAGGAAAGCCGGGTGAGTCACCTCTTGGAAACATTACTGATAAATGGCTCGAGAACAGAACCAAAGATTTTGCTAAGCTTTGCGGTTGGAATTCCAAAGACAATTCTTCTGCTTCATCAGCGATAAAATTCCTTGAGAAGAAGTTTAAGATACCCTATGATCAGCGTGGTGCAGGTGATGCGGCAAGTTGGATATTCAATTTAAGCCCCAAAAACCATCACTTTAAATCGTTAGCTCACAATCCGAGTTTATTTGGTTTGTTTTTTTCGATAATTGATCAATTTGCTAACACATCACATTTTGTATCGGAAGGACAGTTGATTTCGTTACAAGAGGCAGATGGAAAGTTCGAATTGCGTGGTAATAGTAACATTAGCAAGTTGTTTTGTGGATTTGCAAATTGGATAGGTCATTTATTATCCGATATGTCGGGTTCCTCTGGGAGCAAAGGTCGAGGAATGGGAATACCCTCACCATTATGGTGTTGGACAAATGATATTATTGCTATCAAATCAAAACTAAAAATTCCTGTCTTAGAATTTGATAAGTCAGTCAATGATCTTGCTTTGCAGATTTACGAAAAAGGATTTGATGCACGTTTTCAAACCACGCAAGGTATTCCGGTGTTTATAAATGAATTGTTAGTACGTTTGATGTTCTCGATTCGCAGATTTGTTAAGTATATTACGACCACTAAAGCAGAAGAACGATCTTTTTCGTTGCTTTGGAAAACTTGTGAACCATTTTCGAATGTAACGGTAAAACGAATGCTGACAATTGCACACGGAACATTTTGTCTAATAGATGTAGGTGATGCCGTGATTCGTGGATTTATCACAGGTGGCGGCTACTTTAATGTGGTAGAGTTTTTCCTTCGATTAAACATTGTTGGAATTGGTCGTCTTACTATTTCTTTATATGGTGAAATGACAAGAACAATAAAGAAATCAGATTTGGAAAACGAAGCATATCTATTAGAAAGAAAAGCTGAAATAATCAATTATTATATTGATGGATTAAAGCTCTTATCTGATATTTATGATGATCGTAACTTGTTAAACTTCATTGATGATTTTGAGCAAAGTGATTTGTATAGACAAGCCTTTGCTAAATCAGTGGAGTTAGCAAAGAAGAGAAACGTACCTGAAGATGAAATAGTGAAAACAAAAGAAGATATTGATAAGTATTTTGTGGTGAAGAAAGATGAAGTTTAGAAAAAAACAGTCAGCACTCGAATCCGCTCAAAAAGCAGCCGAGGAAGCATTAAATGAAACCAACAAAAAAATAGAGGAGTTAGGCAATCATACTAATGACTTGTATGTTGAATTGTGTACTATCCAAGAGGTTTTTGATAAAATCAGAAATATACCATCAGACAAACAGATAGAGTATGATCAGCTCAAAGAAATACGTTTAAACTGGAAGCAGCAAGCAGAAAAAATTGAAAAAGATTATACTGTTGCCCAAGCCAAACAAGCTGGTGCAGGTGCAGTTGGAGCTGGTCTTGGCGTTACAGTCCTTACAATGGGACCTACCGCAGCAATGGGAATAGCTACAACATTCGGTGTTGCGTCAACAGGAACTGCTATTTCGTCTTTGAGTGGTGCAGCGGCAACAAATGCAGCTTTAGCGTGGTTGGGCGGTGGCGCTATCGCAGCCGGAGGTGGCGGAATGGCAGCAGGTGAAGCTCTCTGTGCTTTAGCTGGACCAATTGGCTGGGCAATTGCTGCAGCGTCACTTATTACAACTGGATTACTATTTTGGAAAAATAGGTCTGACAAAAAGCATCTTGAAGATGTTTTTACTCTAATCAGCGAGCGTGATGTTAATTCATTTAATTTAGCTATTGTAGAGTTAAATGAGAGAATAGTCCGAATTGATGACGAAGCTAAAAAATTGCATAAAGCGACTGATCAAATTGAATCATTTGGACTAGATTATGATAAGATGACGGAAAAGCAGCAGTATGAGTTAGGTGCATATGTAAATCTTATGTTAGCGTCAACACAATTATTGGTGAACCCAATTATAAGTTTACAGCCCAAGTATTCTGAGGTTGATTATAATGAATATCTTTCTTGGAAAAACAAATCAAATGATAGTAAAAACAAAAATCTAATTATATGTTTATGTCTTCAGTTATATAAAATCGAATTAAATGATAGAGATAAAAAGCTTTTTAGGAAGTGTATTAGAAAGAATAAAGAAATGCTAAAACACCTTGATGTAAAAAAGAAAGATGTTACGTCTGACTTGATTAATGAAGTTATGGATGCATTGAATCACAAATACGATATATGTAAATGATTCATTTAGCTGGTGTATTCCGTTTGGGATTACATCAGCTTTTTTGCTTTCCAGAATAGCAAAGCATATCTCATTTATATATTAGTTCAATCGAAATATCTTTTCCCAGTGCGTCAAATACTCTTATCAAAGTATCAATCGAAATGTTTTGACGTCCGCTTTCAATACGGCAGATATTTGATCGGTGCATTCCGGTAAGTTTAGCCAGTTGCGTTTGAGAAAACCCTTTTTCGAGCCTTACTTGAGCTATTTTTGATATAATTGCTTGACGCTTTTTAACTACATCATCACTTGTTCTAATATAAATCACCTCGCCGAATTGTTATCATATATGATAACAGCATAATGGATAAACACAAACTTTCTTCATACAGAAATGTAAAACTGTAACCGAAAAGCAGAATCATTCAAAAAGATTGACAATATTTGCATTTGACTTTTTGGCATAACGAAGTGTTTGATAAGCGCCACCACTCTTGTGCATAACATAGAAAACGCACAAATCGGAACGGTCAACCAATACTCTGTTTCGGATTTGAATAGCTGATTTCGGGTGAGCTTTTGCAGACTGTTCGCAAACCTCAATAGAATCGTAGTAGTTATCATAGCTTTCCCTGTTCTTGATATAATCCGATTTCAAATACGGCATAACCCAAGTGACGGAGCAATTTGCCGAATCCAAACGCTTTTTGCAACGAAGGATTGCAGAGGTTACAAGCTGATCAAACTCGCCGTCACGTCCGACGAGAAACTCAACATACTCGTGTTCATTAAGCAGCTTATCTATCAACTGTTCAATCTTTTGCTCAACCGTCCTAAAATCATCTATCTGACGATGCCCGAAAAAGCAAACCGTAAAAACTGAAAACATAATAATCTCCTTTTTGGGATATATCGTAAATTATAGCACAAAATCTTTATAATTGCGATATATCCCATACGATTTATCGCACATTTTTGTAGAATTGAATTACGATAAATCGCAAAGGAGAAGGCTATGAGAACAAAAGAAGCTGTTGCTCAGCGCATTTTGGAGCTGTGCCGTGAGAGAAACATTGCTGTCAATGCCCTTGCAAACATTTCAGGAGTGTCGCCGTCAACCATCTACAGTATGCTCAACCAAAAGAGCCAGAATCCGGGCGTGGTGTCCATCAAGAAAATCTGCGACGGTTTGGAAATCACTGTTCGACAATTCTTTGACAGCCCGCTGTTTGATGAAACCGAACAAGAGATAAAATAAAACGAGCGTGTAAGCAGGAGTTATAGTTGCTTACACGCTTTTTGATTTTAGCAAATAATTTATGTATTATCTATTTCAGAATTGATTTTTAATGGTTTCCATTTTTCAGTAAATTCAATTATTTGATTAAGATTAGAGAGAATTGTATTAAACCCAGAAATAAAATCATCCTCAATTGCTATAAAATTGTCTTTTAATGAATGTAATTCAGAGTTAGCTTCGTCAATTGATTTTTGTGCGTAAAAGTCCAGTTTTTCTTCGTTGGCATCATATATATATTTTGTTTGTAAAATGTTAAGCGCTTCTTTTTCTTCATCAAAATCGACTAAAGAGAATAATTCACCGCCATATGAAATTACAGATTTAAACCATTCTATATCAATGCTATTTGAAAGTTCTTTTATTTTTTCTAACTCTGTATTATACTCTTCATTACTTTCATCATAAGTATCATCCAATGCGTCAGGTATTCTTTCCAATTCCTCAAATAATAAATATAGTGAATGCAACTGATCAGTTGTAATGTTTATTGTATCAGCCAATGTTAATTTGGTTCGGTTATAGTCCGTAAATAGATTGACAAGCATATCATTATAAACGCATTGAAACTTCTCTAAAAGAAATAAAATAAAGAGGCGAAATGCACTAAATGTTTCGTCATAATATGAAAGCGAGTCTTTTACTATTTCAGCAAAAAAATCCGAATAGAGATTTCTTATAAAAACTCTATCTTCAATAATAACACCAGTTTCAATACTTTTAGCACTTTCATTTGAAAAATTAGCCGAACCGATATAAACAATATTTTCTGTACCTATTATTTTTGCGTGATTATGTAAATTGAAAAACGCAGAGAAACCAGCAGAATAATTATCGGGATTTAATTTTGAAATATAAACTTTTATATTCTTCTGTGCATTTAACCGCATTCTTCGCCCTGCTTCAGAATCATAGTAATATTCCATTCGAGAGGGAATGTTTGTAATTATCTGAATATCCGCATTTGTATCTGATAACGCTGAAAGCAAAGTATCATTTTTGTAGTTTCCCGAAATATTGTATGTCAAAATTCGGATAGTATTAGCTCTTTGAAAATCTTCAAGAACTTGTTTATAGTTTAATTCTCCGGGATTTGATACAAAAGTACCTTTAGTAAAAGAAAGTTCCATATTTTTCCTCTAATCAATACACTATTCCACAAACCATTTTTCCGATATTCTTGCGCTGTTACTATCGGTTTCCGGTGAAGCTATAGCGAATCGAGTTAATGTCGGTAGGTTAATTGCTGTTCCGAAAACAAGAGCGGTTCCTGTTTGAAGGTAAGTAAGCCTATCCAGAATACCTCTATTAATGTAGGGTACCATTTTGGAGATGTACTGTAAATCATCAGGATTCTGAACGCGATGAATAATAAAATTACTGCATTGAGACACAACTGTTTTTGACAACTCACTTGGTCGTTGCGAAGAAATGCCCATCAATAATCCGTATTTTCTACCTTCTTTGGCAATCCGCTCAAATACGTTAAAGCCAAAGGAATTATTGTTGCCGTCATTTTTCACGAAACGATGAGCTTCTTCAACAATCAGATTAATTGGCATTTCTGCTTTTTGCTTAAGTTTCCTAACGTAGTCTAATATAATTTTTGATAATACTTTAGCAATAACTTCACTCGAAGAATCATCCAACATACTTATATCAATATCGAGGATTTGGTTATCTCCGATAAGTGATTTTATGTAATCATTTATCGAAGTATATTCTGTTTTTGTAAACAGTTTTCCTTGCGATCCTTCTATTATTGCTTGAAGCCTGGTAAGCAAGGTCGATGTGTATTCTTGAATACGTTGTGAACTTATACTTCCTTCGTATAGTGTTGCAAATTTCACAGCTTCTGAAAACTGTTTTAAATCAAAAGGAACAAGTTTTTTTATTCCCAAGTTGTTATCAACATCGCTTCTAATAAATTGATCACAATAATCAATTAGCGCTTGTTGATACTTCATTTGACCGAATGATATCTCAAGTAATTGATTTAATGTTTTGCAGGCTTCATCTACTGTTTTTGTAAGTTTAAACTCGTTTGTTGCAAATTGAGCCAGAATAGCTCTTATTTTATCCGCTTTGGAAGGCGAAGAATCAGAACTATTCAAAATCCCGAGTACGGTTGAAGCTAAAATATGATTTTTAACTTCATCGTCATTGCAATCAGGATCATAAAACACTTTTGCAATATCCATTGCACGATACAATACAGGGATTTGTGTTTTTTCCGAGGCGTGTAACAATATTGCCCAATCATCTGCCGAAAGAGCCCAAACCGGTATTTCAAAATGGTTGTCTATTTCTGTATCACACGAAAAACATTTGCATTTTATATCGGCGTTGAATTCATTGATTGATTCAAATGCTCGGTTGTATTCCCCGTTTGAATCAAAAATAATAAACTTGGCTCCTTTTGCGGAATACGCTCTTTTCATAAATATATTTTGAATTATCCTTGCAATTGTATTTGATTTACCTGCGCCTGTATTTCCAAATACTGCGAAATGAAACCCAAAAAACCTATCAATGTTTATATTGACAGGATAATCAGGGAATACAACTGATTGTCCGATTCTGAGTGAGCGGAGTCTTGTGTTGACACCTTCAACTATTTCTTCCTCTGATTCTCCTACATCAAGCATTACCTGTAAGTCTGATTGATGAATAATGCTTATCTCTGAATAAATATGGGGTGGCTTTGATACACCAAAGCAAAATGAATCATCTGTTATTTCACCAATTAAACTCAAAGCCACCAATCTTGTGCCGTTTGGTTTGCTAAGTTCTTTATTGGTAAACAGATTCTTTTCTTCAACAGATACAATTTCAGCTATGATTTTTCTATCGATTTCATTAATTGAAACATATGAACCTATTTCACCAATAAATCTAATTCCGTCAATTGTACTTATGTAGTTATTTACACTGTCATACAATTCCGCTATTATTTTATAGGTATCAATAGAAATAATTCTGCCAATACTGCTGGTACCCATTATTTGTCCTCCGATAAAGACTCAAATTCTTTTATAGCTGCTACTCCGTCTGTAAGCTCCATTTCTTCTTGGATGGATTCTTCAATATCAGGCATTAGTTCTTTAACAAAGTTTTTAAAGTAATGAATCTTATTATCAGAATTAATAACGATAATACGTTTATCATTCAATTCGATAAGTTTTTTAATATTTGTACCGCTTCCTAAAACAATTAGTTTGAACGAAGGATTTGAAAGACTGTTAAGAATTATTCTGTTTATATGGTCATCTGAGAAGCTATACCCTAAAGTAACTAATACAGAATTATTCTTAACTAATTCTTGTTGCATATTTCTCATTAAGTCTGAATAAGGTGTCATTAAAGTTGAACGATCTTTTTGAGGAGTAGGATAAATCAACACCCTTTCTTCAACACAAGAATCGACAGGCTTTTCGAATACTTCATTGTTTTCAACTACCCAATTTATAGATCCGTGAATCTTATATAGGTTAAAGAATGAAGAAACACGTCCCCACACATCTTTATGCAAATTCATATTTTCAACATAGACATAATTATATACGTTTGGATTGAATTTGCGAATGCAAGAACCTGAAAAACCATTGTTATAATAAAACCCTAAAGAATCTAATGCTTGCTCATTAAATAAATCATAGTTTGTAGTGAAAATGTTAATTGGTTGCCTACGGCTGGGCTGAACTAATTTCAAATAAAACGATTTGTAATAATCTAAAACACTTTTGCAATTTTGTCCGTTAATAATTTTATCTACAATGTGCTTTTGTACAGCTTTAATCTTCTCATCTATTCTCTCATCTGTCTTGACTAAATAGTTAGTCATTTTTATTGAGAGCATTGTATCTAACATAGACTCAAGATTATTATCAAACCTATCTTTGGGATCAATGCCAGCAATATCAAAATCCGGATTTCCCTCAAAGAACGATTTATATAATCCTTTCATAATAGGTATTGCCAATTCTTTTCCATCTTCAACATTACTTGAGCAACCGCATCCGATTAAAAAATTAAGGTTTTCAGTTTGCAAATACTGAGCAAATGATTTTTTTGCTTCATCTATATCACACTCTCTATGATTGTCACCTTTGTAAATAGAAATAGTATCGCTCATACTATACTCCTCTATAAGCTATAAATCTGTTTCGCTGTCTTTTTAATGATTGGTACGCAAACGGAATTGCCGATTTGTTTGTATGCGCTTTTCAGTGGTATATTGGCAATTTTAAATTCTTACGGAAATCCCATTAACGCCAAACACTCATAAGGGGTAATGGTACGGATTCCGTAGTTATCCTTTATTATAGGTACTCAGTCATACCAAGTGCCCATATTTGCTTTTAAGGTAAAGCAGATACCGTTTTTGCCGGCTTGTATTCCATAGTCCGAAAAACGATAGATTTGATCATCGTCTGTAATAGCTTTAGACATTTTGTTATGTTTCGGGCTGTTCTCGGGAAGATAGAAGCTGTCATCTGCCTTGACGGATTTATCAATAATATCAAAAACTCGTTTTTCCAACTTAACCATTTCAGGAAAACGATAGGATTCACATCGCTCAACGTCACGAAATGCAAGAATATAAGTCCTTGTGCGATGTTGAGGAATACCGTAATCACAAGCGTCGGCAACCAAATAGCGCAGATAATACCCTCTCGTTACCAACTCATTATGAATCACGTTGAAAGTGCGTCCTTTGTCGTGTTTGACAAGATTTGCGACATTCTCAAGGAAAATTATCTTAGGCTCAATAGCGTCAGCAATCTGCATTATCTCAAAGAACAGATTACCACTATCGTCTCCGAATCCTTTCTGATTTCCGCAAACAGAAAATGGTTGACAGGGAAATCCTGCTGTTATAATATCAACGTTTTCAAGTTTAGCAGCATCAAGCTTGCGAATATCTCCCTCAAATAATTTTGTTTCTGGAAAGTTCAGTCTATATGTTTTACAGATATATTTATCTAAATCATTAGCCCATACAATGTCAAAGCCCGCCTGTTGAAAGCTGCAATCAATAGTTAGAGAACATATATATAATAATATTGATCTGCTTTTGTTTTTGAAATAGATGATAAATCAGTATCTTCACATAGCAAATACTCTGCATTGTCTTGCAAATTTAGAAAATCTGCCAAAGCGTGAGTATATGTGCTTTCCGTATTTTTTTCATACTCAATAAAGCGTATTCCTCCGCAGTGAAAACCTCTGCATTCAACTGTTGTGAGTAGGATACCTTCTTGTGGATTGAGTTCAAAATCCATTAACTCCACTCGGTATTGTTCTGAATTACCGCCTATTTCCATATCTGCTTGAAGCCATACATTGCTTTCGTTATCAACATAAATCAAAAAAGCTTTTTCGCCATTAGTAATTGAATTTATGTATCTTTCTTTGCTTACAAATTGCATCATAAAACTAACCTTGAAAAATCACATCATTGTGATACTCTAAAAATTCCTTTTTAGGTGCAAATTTTTCGGGGAGAATCATTTTCTTACCATTGTAACAATCAAAGAATTTAGAAACGGTTTCTCCATTGTAAATATCAGTAATTCTATTTGAAATAATAACGTTGTAAGTATCTGCATTTACGGTCATAAAGCCTTTATCAAATGCTTTATCGTGTAGCGCATTTAGACACAATCCGTTGCACGGGTTAGTTTTTTCAGATTCGTCGCTTTCTTTCCACGGCTTAATATGACTTGCTATCAGCAACGAGGCGACATTTAAACCTGTGATACAACAAGTTGAAGAATAAGAGGATAAAACGGTACTTCTAAAAAAAGGACTGATTCACACGTTGCTTCACTGTTGCAGTTCGTTCCGCTCCTAACGGAAGTTGACCTTCATCAATTATACTATCAAGAGTTTTTGATTGCAGCTGTGCGATTAGTTTTTCGCTCTCAAATGCCAATTTGTCCCATTGACCGTTAAATTCGTCCCAGATTTCTTTATCAAGTCGGCTTGCATTGGTTAGTCCAACGATTCCTTGTGCTTTTAGTGTTTCATCAAAGCTGCCAAAGTTGCCAATCTTCATATTTACAGAGCTGGGTGTTCGTCCAATTAGTTTGGCAATACGTATAACATCAGGATGGTTTTTTGATGATTTTTGAAATGGTATTTTACAATATAGATTAAAAACAATTATTTCTTCATTTCTTGTCCAATACTTTACAGCCATATCTACGCCGCCTCTCATTACCCCAAAACCGCAAAATCGTCCATCCATCGGATGTCAGCCGTTCCTTGACCTCTGTGTCTCTGTTCATATTCTTTTCGATTTTGGGATTCCCAAAATCACGATTGGATTTTATTTCTTTGTTTTTGTTTTCCTAATCATATCCGTGAAAGAACTCACTGTCGCAGAATACGGCAACTTTTTTGCCGATAAAGGCTATATCGGGTTTCCCGTAAACAGTTTTAGCGTTTTTTCTGTATCGTAAACCCCTGTGCCACAACTCTTTTTGTAACATCGTTTCGATTTTTGAACCTTTGTTTTTTACCGCCTTCATATTACGGCGACGTTGCTCTGGAGTATGGTTGTCCATAATTATTCCTTTAATAGTATTTATAGAAATCATTATACCATATAGCAATCAATTTATCAACAGATTAAATTTTAGATTACTTGTCAATTTTTTGAAACGTAATAGCAAATATATTGAAAATGTTTTTATTTTGAAAAAACAATGTTATAATATTTATACATATACAAATTAATAATAGAGGGAATACTGTGGCATGTATTCGGCGATAAATCATCAGGGAAAAACACTCACGGGCAAGATAATCAAATGGCTATTAATTTGGATAGTGGTTCATTAGTTGCTTAAAATACGGATTATAAATGTCTAACTGTAACAGATATTGCTAACTATGTATATGAAAAATACAGTAACAAAGGCAAGATTGAAATCAATGAAGTATATCGTGATTTAGATATGCATCCGATTTTTCCGTCCGAAGGATATAAAGATAAAATCAAAAACGAATTAAAAACTTACTATCTGGTTAAAGAAATAAAAGAGAACGGAAAACGATATTTCGTTTTTAATCAGGTGATATAATGGGAATAAGTAAGATAGAGTGGACTGAAGTAACTTGAAATCCAATAACAGGATGTTCATAAATATCTGACGGTTGCTTAAATTGCTATGCTGCGAATTTTGCCAAGCGATTACAGGCAATGGGCAATATTAGATATGCAAATGGTTTTCAAACAACAGTTCATGAGGATTTAATTGATTTGCCTTTTCAATGAAAAACTCCAAAAAGAGTATTTGTGAATTCAATGTCTGATATTTTTTACGAGCAAATACCAGATAAATACATATTACAAATCTTTGATACAATGAACCAATGCCAATAGCACGAATTCCAAGTATTAACAAAAAGGCCGGAATGTCTTAGTTCATTAAACGATAAAATCTTGTGGATCGATAATATATGGATGGGAGTTGCCATAGAGAGCGATAAATATTTTAAATAGAGCTGGTATGCTGCGAAATTGCAGAGCAAGAATAAAATTTATTTCTGCCGAACCGTTATTATCGAGACTTAATAATCTTAATCCTACAGACATAGATTGGCTAATTGTGGGAGGAGAATCAGGTCCACACTGTCGCCCGATAAAAATGGGTTGAAGAATTATTGGATTTAGCAAAAGATAATAATACAGCATTCTTTTTCAAACAATGGGGAGGGTTTAATAAAAAAAGAACGGAAATCTGTTAAATGGTCAAGTTTATCAGGATTATCCCAACGACTTTTGAGAAAAAAGAGAAACCGCCATAGCAAATTTTATAGTTCACTTTGTTATGGCGAACGAATATCGGATAGTTTTTCATGCCAGCATGGAGCAAACTTGACAGCTAAATAATTTAGAAGATTATCTTGGAGGATAAGCCCAATAGGTTTTCAGAATAACGAACCGATTAAGTTTTCAAAGAAATACAATTCGCTGGATGTATACAAGTGATTATTCAAATTAGTGCTGTGATTACAAACGCATGCAAAGCAATTGGCAGGAATGATAATGAGAATAATTCCTATATTGAGGACTCTGTTATCATCGTACCGCCTTATGAGTACATAAATGGGGAGAAGTTGAAAAGGATTAACGCAATAGTGAATACCCTTAATGCCATTAGTTTTTTCGTCCCAATCACACAATTCCCAAAAAGAGATAATAAATGTAGTAGGAGTTAGCTACTTGTCAATTGTTTGGGTAAAAGGAATAAATAATTTTGAATGAGTGCAATATTGAATTCTGTCATGGTTCTTTATTATCATAATTCCAGTGAGAAATTACAGAAAACAAAGGTGAGAAAACTATGATCGTAAGCAGTGGTTACAAGAAAAACGGGTTTGACGCGCACGGCGGAAAGCTGCTCCAAAAGAAGGATATGGATTTCTGGATGAACCTTCCCGAAAGGACCGATCCGAGCGGCGTGTGCTTTGAGCTCGGCGAAGAAGTCGAAGAAGTGGAGCAGGGATTCTTTGAATTAGTCCCGACGATATGTGAGCTCTGGATTTTAAACCCGAATTGCAGGCTGTATCTGTCCGAAACTGAAAAGGCGCTTTTTCAAAAGAATAACGTCCTAATCAGAGGCACGTTCGATACTTCCGCCGAAACTTTAGCTAAAGAAAACCGCCTTCGTTTTCTTCATATTGATACCGTGATAGCAAGAGAAGGCGACTATTTTGAGCGCGGAATAGATATACTCACTCTCTGCTTTTATCATGACGGCAGCGCGTATATCAATCAGGATGAAAAATGCCAGGGAATCTCCGCGGGCAATACCGGCGGCGGAGAAGTTGACATCAATCTCCCCAAGGACTTCTACAGAACAATGTCGGCGAAAGATGTCGCCGGAATGTGCTGGGGCAATTGTTATGACGATATCCTGAAAAGAGGTATATTAAACTCACTGATGAAAAAGGCTGCAATGAAGAACGGCTTTCTTCAGGATTACACAAAGAAATGATAGAATAAAGCAATCTCAAAATTTGCGTCGCTGTAAACAAAGATAACGCAAAACTCCGCAACGCCATACGCCGGTGTTGCGGAGTTTTTATTTGAGTATTAGTAAGTTTTCTGGGCGGGTTTTGCCCCAAAAAAGGTGATGCTATTTTGATGATGTACCGGACGAAAACGGTGGATTTTAAAGCATTTCATGCGATTTTTTGGTAGAAAAACGGTAGAAAAAGCGCTGCAAACAAGAAAAAATACATAACAGAAAAACGGCTTAAACTCACTGTTTAAGCCGTTTTTTGAGTGGCAGGGGCAGAAGGACTTGAACCCTCGGCACGCGGTTTTGGAGTGCCGTTCAAAGCCCCGAAAACTGCATAGATATGACGATTTTAAGAGAAAAAAGAGCATTAGTAACTGCGAAAAAACAGTTATTGATGCTCTTTTGATGATGTTAATTTATTCCGGTTAAAACTATTCAAAATTTGCGACGCTGTAATCAAAGATAACACTTTATTCTCCATTGATATATTCGTGAGGCGTCGGGTGATAATCGTTTGTATAATACTTTTTATACTTTGAAGATTTTTCTTCGGATGTAATTTCAACCTCATCTGAATCTTCAATCAGTTCGGTTGAAATAGCGTCAAACAGAATCTTTTCCAAATGCTCAAACTCAGAGTGCTCGCCGAAGCAACAGAGGACAAATGCGTTACGGACATATCCTGCGCTTTCTGCCATCAGCTCATAATCAAAGTAATATCCATATTGTTCGGCAAATAGCGCAATCAGCATAACTACAGTTCGTGTGTTGCCCTCTCTGAACGGATGTGTCTGCCATATGGAAGGGAATAAGCGCGCAACGGATTTTGCAAAATCGTCATGCGATAGATTTGACCAATCAACAGCATTGATTTTTTGCCAAGTTGCTTTTAAATCTCTGTCAATATCCTCCCAGTTGGAGTACCATACACTTTTGCCTGCAAGAATGGCTTCTCGTTTCTGAACATTAATGATTCGATATTCGCCTGCCCACTCGTACACATCACCGAAAATAGTTTTGTGAATAGCGCAAACTCCCTCAGGAGAGAACTCCGAGAAACCGCTATTGTAAAGCAGTGCCATTTTTGTATTTGCCATGATAGATTCCGCTTTATCAAGAGCACCTTCTTCGGTAATTCCGAGCCTATTTTTTAAGACCTTGCTGTTTTCCTGAAGATAAATATCATATTTACTCATATTAGACCTTTGTACACAAAGACAACATAGATGAGGTCAACTGTTCATCTGTAATTTTTCCGTCTATCCATTGCGTGAAAAATTCATTTGTGTCATCAGGAATAGAAACGCCTTCAATGCTGTTGATAGCCTTAGCAATTTTAACAGCTCTCAGGCGTTTTTCTTTATCTTTATCAAGCATTGAAACTCCACCTTTTCTAAAGTTTATTTTACTCAATATATAGGGATTAGTCAAGGTATTATTTTGAAGAGTATGCTAAGCACTACAGTGTTCACAAAAATGTATTTGAAATTTATTGCATATTGCACAAAAACCTCATTGATTCTTTTACAGTGAAAAACGAATGGAATATAGCGATATTATGAATAAAGTAGTATAATAATTTGTGATAGAGTTTAGATAAGGGGACCGCATATGCAAAATGATAAACATAAAAATGCAATAAAAACACTAAAAGAAATCGATAACAATCCAAGCAATTATTTGATTATTCATTATTCTTGTGAGAGTTTTTATGATATTACTGATGGTCATACTCCTAGAATCACTTCCATAGCTATATATTCGTATTCGACTGCTCAAACAGATTCATTCTCAATACATAAAACAGCTGAGAAGAAACACGTGGATTTTGATAAAATCGAAGCAAAATATGATGAAATTGAAAGAATCATGTTGGATGATTTTTTTGAGTATGTAAGGGAGCATAAAAATTACAAGTGGATTCATTGGAATATGAGAGATATAAACTATGGTTTTAAAGCAATAGAACATAGGTATGAAGTTTTGGGCGGAACACCTGTACTAATTGAGGATTCAAATAAAATTGATTTATCCAGACTATTTATTCAATGTTATGGCGTGAATTACATTGATCATCCGAGAATGGAGAAGTTGATTCAGTTAAATGGTATCCAGGCAAAGAATTATCTAAAAGGTGCCGATGAAGCTACGGCCTTTGTCAATAAGGAATATATCAAATTACATCAGTCGACTCTGAGAAAGGTTGATGTGTTTTCTGATTTACTAAATAGAGCAATACATGGAACTTTAAAAGTTAAATCCGGATGGAAAGATATGTACGGCATATCGATTCAAGGTATCTTATATTTTTGCCGTGATAAATGGTGGATGCAGCTCATTGTCAATATTATTCTTCTCGTTTTAGGTGGATTGATTGGAGTTATTTTGGATAGATTACTATAATAATCTTAATCATACTTTATTATTGTATTTACGAGATAACAAAGGGGTGTTATTATGTTAAATTACTTAAACAATAACCTTAACTTAATCAAATATTATGAAACGTTATATGGCGTTGGAATAAATGTTAATTCAATTATTAGTAAATTGAAAAACGGAGATTTACCACAACATGACTCTATTGATTATTCTAGATTCAGAGTATTTATAGATAGTTGTATGTTAATACATAACAAGGAAAAATTAAAAAAGTACGCAAAAAATAAATTTAGCTTTCGTGAATATCTTGATAAGGTAAAAAAAGATGAGGATATGCAGTTCTATATTAAAATTATCCAAAATCACCCCTTAACCTCTAATATAAACGATTTGTATTTTTTTTATTCACTGGATGGTGAGAACAAAAACCCATGGGATCAAATCGCAATTATAAGGAACGCTATGGCGCATATGCAGTATGGTGGGTTTTCTTCAACTGAGGTGAATGGGTTTCTAATATGTTATTTTTTGTATAATAAAGATAAGGGAATTCGTAAAAACTACGGAATTGTGTTTGAATCAATTCTTCATCAGTTTATTCAAGCCTTTTTTAGCAATTACAGTTATGGACTACTGTACAAGTACAACTTTTTTACATATAATAACGCAGAAAAACACAACAAAAAAATCACGCTAAAAAGACTTGCTTTTTATAAAGTTTCTTTCAACGATAATTATAAAGATATTTATAACGGTTATAATGAAAATCTACTATCAAAGCTAGCGAAAACGTCTGATGATGTCAAGAAATTTCAGTTGATTGAAGAAAATAAAAGCCTTCTTTTAGTTGAAAAACATGATTGTGCTAAAGAAATCAAACAAAAAACATTTAACCGATTTACAAAAAATTATAAACTAAATAGTTTTAACGAACAGGTTTATGGATTAAAAACACTTATAGATTTTAACTCTGAATTTTCAAATTTCCTAGTTCATTTAGTTCAGTTAAATGAAGTTCTGTATGAATTTTCTTTACTAAATGCAACTGAAAAGTTATTATATCAAAAAAAATTTGAAGAAAAACTGACCGAATTAGTGGAGGATAAAGATAAAAAGTTTTCATTTGAAATCGGTTTCGCTCTATTAAGAGCTATTAATTTATCTTTAAGGATAGAAGATGATGATTATTTAAAACTAGATTATAATAAAGTTGACGTCAGCATGTTTGAGTACGATAAAATTGCATTCCAAAGATTCAAAAAAAGTAATAATGTCAATGAGAATATGCTGGAAAGATATGTTATTGGAAGAATGAGAAATGCATTAATGCACGGAAATATATCGTTAGCGTTGGATTTAAAAGGCGAAGTTGTGTTGAATTTTTGGGATAAATATAATAAGCGAGAGGAGAATGTATCTATTCCACTGAAGCTTTATAAAAGGTTTTTGTCTCAAGAAAGTTTATACTATGCAGTACCTAAAGATACATTGGTATTAGACGGTTCAAAGACATAAAAATTATTTATTTTTTTGAAACGATAATTATTAATATTTGGATTAGTAACACAAGACTTAAATTTTTTGATGCAAAGATTAGAAAGAGTAGTGTATATATAGTATATATTGGCTTCCAGATTGGCGCATAAATAATACACAAAACGATTGATACAGACAGAATAGGAGATCGCAACGCGGCAAGAATTATTAAAGCTGTGGTATTTTCCTTGAAACAAATAGAATATAGCCATTTGTTTCCATCCTGTCGCGCCCAATTTAGCCCTGTGTGCGATTCGTTTGAGATTGACAGGAATGTGCACGTCAGAAGGTTTGCTTGCAAATGTGAGGAAATATAAAAGGATTTCAAAACTGAAACGGATATAAAACATAGACAACTTTGCATCTGTGTGCTATATTAATTTCATCGATACAAATGAAAGAATACTTAATAGAATCTACAATTTAATATCCTCATATAAAAGAAGGTAAGATTGGCGGCAATAAAATTTGTAACTACTGGTTATATGTTATCGAACTATATATTGACTGCAAATTTACCAACAAAGAGATTATAACAGGTGCTCTCGATACACATATTATTCAGGCAAGTAAAAAACTTGGAATAATAACATTGGAAGAAAGACATAGTTCAAATGTTCAATTAGTTGTAACTGAGCGATAGAAAGAGTTGTTGAAAGGAACGGAACTTATAATAATTGATGTTAACACATCTATGTGGCTGTGGAACAGAGGAAAATTTACAGTAAATATTTAGTTTTCAGCGAGGGCAGTTTTGCTTTTGTTGAATTATTTGCTTTTATTTCACATACACAGTTTGACAAATAAGAACTGATAGGAGCGTAAAAACAGGACAGAAACATTTCTAAAATTACGAACAAATATTCTAAAATACTATTGACACAGGTTTACGAATGTGTTAAAATAAATATAGAAAATTGAATATTATCTTTTACATATTACATAGCTTGATAATTTATCTTCAAGCATTTTTGAGTTTTGACTCGTTTACTTTTTACATATCACAATCGCACCAAGGGAGCAGTGCGTGCGTTGTGACTTGACAAGTAACGGGTCTTTTTTGTTGCCCGAAAGAAAGGACAGGTAAATTTGGTTTACAAAACCTATGATGAACTTCCTTTGTTCATCGACGCGAAAACCGTCTCGAGCGTGCTTGGCATCTCACGCACGAGTGCGTATGAACTGATGCACGAAAAATCTTTTCCGACCTTGAAAATCGGCGCGCGAATGGTAGTGCCGAAGGAAAAATTTATCAAGTGGGTGAATGACAATGCAGGAAAGTAAAATTGTAAAAATACTCAGCAAACTATTTGTTTTCGAATCGCCGCCTATTCCGCGCAAAGGAAATTTCTTTCCTCTCCCGAACGAAATTTTCAATATGGATTTGTCAGCCGGAGAGATTGCGCTGTACAGTTATCTGATGCGGATGGAAGACCGCGAAACTTATTCTTGTTATCCCTCGTTCAAAACAATCGGCAACGCTCTTAAAATGAGCAGGAACACTGTGATGAAATATGTTCACAGCCTTGAAGAAAAAGGTTTGATAACCACCGAGCACACGAGTGTGATTACGCAAGAAGGAATCAAACGCAACGGTAACTTGAAGTATCAAATTCTTCCAATCCAATGCGCGGTTGACGAGTTCTACCGAAAGCAGATTATGAACGGCGGTATTAAGCGCTCGGCTTAGGTAAAACAGGCGAAAAACACAAGGGCGAAAAGTAAGCAGGGGAAAGCATAGGCGCTTACTTAGGCGCCTATGCGGACCACTTCAGCCGGCAATGCCGACTGTTTAAGCCGTTTTCGCGGGTTATAATTTGGAGCTAATTGTGCGTCGGGTTTTACCCTTTGGTGCTGAATTAGGCGCTTATTTCGTGATGAAATCCCGAATTTCGGCAGTTTTAAGCAGTTTTGAAGTGGGTCGATTTTGATTAACACGATTTTTGGAGGTATTTATGGATTCTGAAAATATGAAACGCGTAGGTCTTTATCTGGACAAAGATTTGGTAAAACGCGCGGACGATATGGTAAAACAATTTCATTTCAAATCACGAAATGAATTTTTCGCGGAGGCGGTTGAAAATTATATCGCCGACTATCTGCTCGGCTCTAACGAGTCTGCCGTCAGCGATAAGCTCGGAAAGTCCATCGCGAAATACTCTGAGGACAACGCCAGGGCAATCTCAAAAGGGCTGTTCCGTTATGCGGTTCAGCTTGAAATGATGTGCAGGGTGCTCGCGATAGACAGAATGATAACTAAAGATGTGCTCGAAGGTATGCGACACGAGGCAATCAACAATGTCCGCAGAACGCGTGGCAAGGTTAGATTTGAGGAAATTCTTGACGGTTATTATGATGATTAGGTCTGGATAAATGACCGGACATGTGATATATTGTTGTGCTAAAGAAAGGAGCGAACAGCTATGTCACAACGTGAAATTCTTACTAACGGCAACGCATTTAAAAGAACCGACGGTCGTTGGGGCGGTGTAGTCTGGTATTTTGATGAGCAAGGCGCGCGAAAGCGCAAGAGCTTCTCGGGTACAACGAAGTCGGAAGTCAATAAAAAGATGAAAAAATACATCGTGGAATTTAATCAGGACAAGAACGATTCGGTCGAGTCTCTGAAAACTTTAGAAAACAGTTTGCAAAATTGGTTGCAGGTGTTCAAGTTCCCTGCTGTGGAGCGAACGACCTATGACAGAGCGGAATCGGTTGCGAAAAATCAAATCTATCCCATCCTCGGAAAAAAAGTTGTCGGGGACATCACCGCCGCTGATATTAAAATGCTGCTTAATTACTGGATGACCGAGGGTTACGCATACACTACGGTCAAAAAAGTTTATGTGCTGCTCAACGAATACTTCCGTTATCTTTATCAGCAGGAGTTCATCGTAAGGAATCCGATGGCGAATGTTGAAATGCTCAAGAAAGCTAACTTTATGTCTGCCCAGGGTAAAGAAAATCTCCCTCCGACAGAGACCATAACGGTCTTCTCAGAGGAAGAAGTCGAAAAGTTCAAAGCGGAAGCGTTCAGCGTGTTCGGTAACGGCAAACGGAAATATCAGCAGGCGGCAGCGTATGTGCTCATGCTGAACACAGGACTGCGCACAAGCGAGGCGCTCGGCTTGCTCAACTCGGATATTGATTTGGATAACCGCGTCATGCACGTTCAGCGCGGCGTGAAAGAGGTATCAAAGCGTGACGGAGTAACCGCCAAGAGCGGACGTGAAATTTCTGTCGGTAAACTAAAAAGCGCCACAAGCAAGCGCGA